>OFHN01000237.1_pt1 | contig 54217 bp, 52 predicted proteins | sample 1521321 | NCBI WGS metagenome assembly OFHN01 (sample SAMEA3504130, study PRJEB24116) | mouse gut metagenome | biome: mouse gut; feature: mouse-associated habitat; material: faeces | place: Denmark | collected 2011
ATTTGATTTAGAAATACGGGGCAAAATAGCTTCATATTATCATCAAATACCCGCTCAAATGCCGAGAAAAGAATGGTATCAAATGGTTATCTCACAATTTAAAAAAGTTTAAAAATTTTTCTTTTCTCCCGGGACTTTGGATAACGAATAATCATCTTAATCTATGAGGAGGTGAATTATGAGCAGTTATGAATTAACTGGAAAGAAGTGTTATGACCATTTAGGCGGTAAATTGGGTGCGGCTCTATTTGATTTTCTGATTTTGCAGAAATGGATTGAGCTAAAAGACGGAACTACAGCAACGTATGTAGTTACAGAAGCAGGTTATGAAAATTTTGCAGAAATGGGATTGGCACTACCAAAAACAATAACCAAGTAAGGAGAAAAGGCAGTATGAAAAATGTCACAAACAGTTTTAGCTTATTTATGACTGAAACCCCGGAAACAGGAAAAGCATACATGGATATGGTTATGAAGCAATCAAAAGCGAGTGCATTAGACAGAAAGACACATGAGCTTGCTTATATTTCTGTGCTTGCTGCGGTCAGAATGATAAGTGGTTTAGATTTTCATGTGAAATCAGCAAAAGAGTTAGGGGCTTCAAGAAATGAAGTGAAAAGTGCAGTATTAGTTGGTTTACCAGTTGCAGGAATAACCTTAGTGGACGCTTTGGAAGCTGCATTAAATGCGTATGATGAAAATTAGAAAGAAAATGCAACCATAAACCGAGCAATATCCTTTTGGGAGGGAGGGGATTTTCTATGGCTTGTACAGAAGCATACAAAGAACACATCATGTACACGTTCCACGGCTTTTGCAAAGTAGTTATCCGCAATGCAGCTATTACCGCATGGCGTGACCAGAGCAGGCGACACAAAAGAGAAATATCCCTTGAATACCTCACAGAAGAAAAGTTTTACCCTTTAGGCACGACAGATGAATATTTCACAGTACCTTATGAAGAATACCCTGTCACGATATGCGGTCAGACAATCATTCTCACCAATGGGAAACTTGCCGCCGCCCTGCTCTCTCTGCCGGAAAAGAACCGGGAAATCATTTTCCTTTACTTTTTCGGGAATTACAGACAGTGGGAAATCGGGGAAATGTACGGACGCTGCCGGAGTACAACCGGGTATCAAATCCACAGGACGTTGAAGCTTCTGCGGAAAGAAATGGAGGTGCTTTCACATGGGGAATCAGAATCTTATCCCTTATGAAACGATTGTACGGGCGAGCCGGAAGCGGTGGACGAGGTTTTGCAGTATTACAGCCGGAGAATCCGCTATGCAGCCATTGAAAACGGACACGTCAACCCGGACACGGAGGACAGCATAAAGTCACGTCTTGTCGCTGCCCTGTTTAAGTTCCGCTTTGATGAACAGCCGACCTAAAACTGAATAACTACCGTACATATAGAACGGCATACCGAAACAGGAAATCATAAAAAGGTTTCCTGTTTTTTTGCGCCTATTTTTGGCATTTTTGAAAATCGTCGGTATTATGCCGTGAAAAGAGGAAATCGGCTTTTGAAGTTGGCAAAATTCAGAGTTATCCGTGGAGGGTAAGCGAAAAGAAATCTCCTGCCCGGTTTGGCAGTTTTTGATTTTTTGTGGTGTGGGGAATGAAAAGAAAATGAAGAAATTTCCGAAAATCTCCGTCCATTTTGACTTTTGCGGTTTTGTAGGTATTAGAGGGGGAAGTGCCGCCGCAAAGTTGGCACAATCCCCGCCCCGCCCACCGGGGGTATCAGCGGGAAGCCCACACAGAGGAAGCCGCCACTTTTTAAGAGCAAGAGATAGACCGCCAGCACCACACTATTCCGAACCAAAGAAAACAAAAACCAAAAGACAAGCATTGTGGAAATGTGCATAACAGGCTATGGAATCATGGATAACTCTATTCACAGCACATGGAAAAGCTAAAGTGCAGCTTTCCCACGTCCTGCAAACAGAGTTCCCCACAATTCCATGAGATAGCCAGTTATACACATTTTTCCACAATGCCGACTACTACGGAATCCCCATCATTTCTTATATCTTTAACGACATAAAAATGTTTTTTTGTTGTCGAATTATGAAATAATGCGTATAAAAGCAAAGCGAGGAGGTTTTGCTAATGAAAATGCGTACAGAATATACCTGTCCTTTAGAACTTGTGCATGACATGATAAAGGGGAAGTGGAAGCCGATTATATTATGGCGGCTACGTTTAGGGGCTACTTCCCTTGCAAAGCTGGAAAGAGATATAGACGGAATTACGCAAAAAATGCTGTTAGAGCATTTGAAAGAACTGATTGACTACGGCTTTGTTGAAAAGAAATCTTTTGAGGGCTATCCCCTTCATGTTGAGTATTCATTGACAGAAGATATGGGGGCGCAGATATTGGAAGCATTGAGAATCATGCAGCACATAGGGATTGACTACCTAAAAAGGAATGGAATGGAACATATCTTAGAGGAAAAGGGTGTTATCCCGGATTGACACCCACAAAAAAGTGGGTAATTTACTATTCAAAACCGGCTGCTTATAATATTTCCATAAAATTGATTGGAGGTATTGAACATGAATGTAACAAGCAGCGGAATTATTAACGGCATTATACAGCCCCAGTATGGAGGACGTGGAACGCAATTTAACGAGAACCACATTCCTACCTTTTCATTACCGTTTAAAGCAGAAAACGTACCCGAAAAAACAGTATCACTTGCGATTGTACTGGAAGATAAGGACGCTTACCCGGTAACAGGCGGTTTTGCATGGATACATTGGCTTGCGGCAAACATAACCCGTTTTGATATAAGGGATAATGACAGTCAGACCGCAACGGATTTTGTGCAGGGGAGAAATAGTTGGACGAGCATACAGGGCGGTGAGCAGTCTGTTGAATTATCTTCTTACTATGGCGGTATGACTCCGCCCGATCAGCCACATATCTATGAGCTTCATGTATTTGCAATAGATAAAATGCTGGATATAGGACAAGGCTTTTTGCTAAATGAACTTTATCGGGCAATGGAGGGGCATATCTTAGCGCAGTATACGCTCAAAGGCATTTATGAAAACTAACTTTTGGAGAGTTGGAGGGCGCACAGGGAAAACTGTAATAGCTGTTTTTACTTGCTTTTTAATTGACACTGTAAGAGAAAACGGCATCCCGTTTTATGCTGCCATTGCTGCTATATTATGTATACAGCATAATTTCAAAGACAGTCTGAATACTGCTTTGACCCGTGAAATTGCAACGGTAATTGGCGGAATTTTTGGAGCGATAATTTTATCTTTTGAAAAGAATGTTTATCGTATTCCTAATGAGTTGTTAAGATATTTGTTTCTCTCAATTTCGCTTATTCCAATCATCAATTTTTCTGTATGGATAAAGCAGGAAAAAGGAACATTCCTTATGTGTGTTGTTTTTCTTTGTATCACAGCCACGCATGGAAATGATGAAAGTCCTTTAGCTTTTGCCATTGACCGAATTATTGATACTACAATCGGTATTTTTATTGCTTTATTTATAAATCAATTTCCAAAAAGCAAAATGTAGCTGTAAACCAAGCACCGCCCCATGTGGGAGAGAGGCCGCTGAAAAACATTCTATTTTTTTGATATTAAATTATTGATGTACGCAAAAATCCACCCGTTTTGAATGGACGGATGGATTTTTTGTGATTCAGATAAAGATTTCCTTTATTTCAAGAGATATAGTCTCTTATTTTTCATTTATCAGCTTAATGATCCGCTTAAGGTTTACTGCAAATATAGCCATTGCCCCCTGCATTTCCATGTTTATGAGGCCTGATGATGACGCCGTATCATAACCATGCCTGTGCTTTAACTCACTGTTTTTTGCTTCTATCTTATAACGCTCCTTCATTTTTTCTTTGAAGTGTTCTGTCTCCTGAAACTCTGCCTGTTTACTGTGGGCATCGCTTTTGAGGGTTTCACTGTATGTTTTCTTTTTCGCACCTTCCTTATAACATCCATCCCTGTATGGGCAGCGTTTACATTTCTCAACGTCAAAATAGTATGTCATGCGTGGATTTTTATTCTTCTTTTCTTTTTCACGCCTGTCCAGGTATTTACGGACTGCCAGATGTCCTGCCTTACACTGGTACATTCCCGCGTCTTTATTAAATTCAAATTCATCCTCTTTTGTCCGGTTTCCCTGCGTAATGATGCCGTTTAGCCTGGAAATCAGTTCATAACCGCCGTCCTGCGCCGCTTCGATATTTTTCTGTTCGGAATAGGCTTTATCCCCGATCACCATTTCTACTTCCATTCCGGCTTCCCTGCTTTTGCGCACAAGTTCCGGCAGTTCTTTTCCATCTGTCTTTTCGCCGCTGGTGACAGTGGCTGCTGTAATGATGCGTTCCTCACTCATTGCTATATGCGTCTTGTATCCGAAGAAAGCGGTATCTGCCGTTTTATGCCCTGTCTTTGCGTCTGCGTCTCTTGAAGTTTCGAGATGTTCCAGGTCATCTGTTACGGATTCCTCCAATAAGTTCAGCTTTTCCTCTACTTTCGGATAACTGCACAGCTCATCTTTTCCTTTGATAACCGAAATCAGGGCATGGCAGTATGCCAGCTCTTTTTCCAAAGAATCTTCTGTGTTTTTAGCTGGAAACAGTTCTTTCATTGATTCATCTATTTCATAAACAGCACGCCGCAGTTTCTTTGATTGCTCCAGAAGCGCCTGTCTTGGCGTTTTCTGGTTGTACCTTGATTTTGTATGGGTTGCATCCACAAGAATGGATTTTGATTTTATAACGCCTTTTTCCAATGCAATCCGGACTGTTTTTGCAGTCAGCATGTCTAACAAGTTCATATCTTTCAGGCGCAGCTTGCGGAATTTTGTCAGGGAGCTTGGGTTAATGACTGCTTCTTCCGGCGCCATGTCAAGAAAGTATTTGAAGGACATATCGTATTTGGAGCGTTCCACAACGTCAATATCAGATAAGTCATAAATAGATTTCAGGAGCAGGTATTTGAACATCCTGACAGGCGGAACTGCATTCCGTCCATTATTAAGACAATATTTATCAATAAGTTCTTCATAAATAAAACTGAAATCAACCAGTTCTTTCATCTGCCGGAGCAGGTTGTCTTTGGGAATGACTAATTCATATATGTCCATATATGGACTCAATACTAACTTCTGCTGTTGCTCAACCATGATACCACCGCCTGTATTTGATAATTATATTATACCAAATATAGGCGGTGGTATCTACTTTTTCAGCGGCCTCGGTGTAAGCTTTCGGGGGCTTATTTTTTATCTTTGCAGTTTTGCTAGGTCTTTATAAAAATCCGGATAGGAGATCGTGACGCATTCGGCATTGCGCATGGTACAGGGTTCGTCTATGGCAAGCGCTGCAACGGCAAAAGACATGGCGATTCTGTGATCCAGATAACTGTCAAAGTCTGCTCCGTGCAGCATACTGCGGTTTCCGTTTATGATCATGCCGTCGTCTGTCGGCGTAACGGCTGCCCCCATGCGGCGCAGATTATCCGTTACCGTTTTGATCCGGTCAGATTCTTTTACTTTTAATTCGGCGGCGTCTCTGATCACGGTAGTGCCTTCGGCAAATGCAGCCATAACCGCAAGGATCGGAATTTCATCGATTAATGCAGGGATTAAGGAGCCTTCAATCACCGTGCCTTTTAAATCGCTGGAACAAACGAGAAGGTCGCAGACCGGTTCGCCGGATACCGTCCGCTCGTTTAATGTCTGAATACTGCCGCCCATTGCAGAGGCGGCTTTTCGGATGCCGTCTCTGGTCGGGTTTACGCCGACGTTTTGGATTAGAATTTCCGAACCTTTCGTCAGTAATCCGGCAGCGATAAAATAAGCCGCCGATGAAATATCTCCGGGAACTTCTATTTTGAGACCTTTTAACTTCGGTTCCGGTTCGATGGCTGCGGTGGTTCCGGCGGAGCGAATGTCTGCTCCGAACGCGGAGAGCATAAGTTCCGTGTGGTTTCTGGATAAGACGGGTTCGGTGACGGAGGTAGCGCCGTCTGCATATAATCCGGCAAGCAGCAGGCACGATTTTACCTGCGCGGAAGCAATCGGAGAGAGATAGGAGATGCCGTGCAGTTTTGAGGGACGAATCGCAAGAGGTGCACAGCCGCTGCCTTTTATGCTGCTTATGTCGGCTCCCATGGAAGAGAGCGGTTCTAAAATTCGTTTCATGGGACGCTTTTGTATAGAGGTGTCTCCGCTTAAAACCGATTCGAACGGCTGCCCGGCAAGTATGCCGGAAATCAGGCGTACCGTTGTGCCGCTGTTGCCTGCATCCAGCATTCCTGCCGGCGTATGCAGACCGTGCAGTCCCCTGCCGTGCACGAGGATTGTGTCTTTTTTTTGTTCGATCGAAATGCCCATATTTTGAAAACAGGAAATGGTGGAACGGCAGTCCGCTCCCTGCAGGAAATTTGTGATTTCAGTCATTCCGTCCGATATCGCTCCGAACATAACGGCGCGGTGGGAGATCGATTTATCTCCCGGGACGGATATGGTTCCTTTTAGATGAGATGCATGTATCAGTTCCATAATGTTCCTTTCTTATCTTTCATAAACGGTATAGTGATATTTACGGAGCAGCGCAATGGTCCGGTCGTAAGAAGATTTTTCGTAAAGCTCGATTTTTAATACGCCTTCCTCAAATTCCCGGTTGTGTATAATGCCGATATTTTTGATGCTGATATGGTTGCTGGCAAGAATCGTTGCAATCGTTGCGATTCCGCCCGCTTCGTCGATCAGGTCGCAGTAAAGTTCAAATACGGTCTGTCCGGGGCCTTTTGGAGTAACCATCAGGGAATCTCGGTAGTCTTTGGCGGACTGGAAAAATTCCCGGATGCCGCAGGAATCGGAGGATGCGATGCTTGCGCGTATAGAAGAAAGCAGCTGGTCAAATGCATCCAGCATATATAATATCTGCGTTTGGTTGGCAGTGCAGATTTCTTCCCACATCACGGGGGATGAAGAGGCAATTCGCGTTATATCCTTAAAACCGCCCGCAGCTATCGTTTTCATGGTTTCATCCGGAGTATCCGACTGTCTGACAAAATTGACAAGCGCGGCTGCAAGCACATGAGGCAGATGGCTGATGGCTGCTGTCGCCGCATCGTGTGTATTAGAATCAAGAACCATCGGAATTGCGCCCAAAGAGCGAATAAATTCCCGAAATTCTTCTACTCGATCTTTTTTTACTTGAGCAGTGGGCGTAAGGATATAATAAGCGTTTTCCAATAAATAAGCGGTGGCGTTGGAGAGACCTGTCTGCTCGGATCCTGTCATCGGATGCCCGCCGATAAAACGGGATTCCATATGAAGGTCTGCGACGACTTTGTGAATATCTCCTTTGACGCTGCCGACATCTGTCAGAATACAGGAAGGTTTCATGATATGTTTCAATTGTTTGATATAACCTGCGTTTTGCTGTACCGGCGCACATAAAAAAATATAATCACACGAAGCGAACGATTCGATCGCAGCGTTTTCTCTGTTTTCGATTAAACCTGCTTCAAACGCACAGGTGATCGTTGATTGGCGTCCGGAGGAAGCGATGATGCTGATATTTGGATGAAGGCGGCGGATCGTTTTTACGAGCGATCCTCCGATTAGGCCTAATCCGATAAATCCAAGCTGTTCTACAGACATGAAAAACCTCCTTGTGAAAAGTTCTTTGGTTGCGGAATCGTTTTGCCGGATCGAACTAAATGAAGTATAACCGGCATTTCCTTACGATTCGTCCGTTCTATTAAATCATAATATGACGGAATTAAAAAGTCAACACTTTACAGTGATAAAGCAATAATTGACAAATTTGTCGATGATTTTGGAAAGATAAAAATAAGACGAGGTCAATTTGCATAAAATAGTTGTAATATATCCGAAAATTTAGTACAATATAGCCATAGAGACAGACAAGATGTTCTGTTACGAACCAGATTGGAGGATATGTGATATGAATGTTTACACAACTGACAAAATTCGCAACGTAGTGCTTCTTGGACACGGAGGATGTGGGAAGACCAGCCTGACAGAGGCAATGGCGTTTTTATCCGGTATTACAAATCGTATGGGAAAAGTAAGCGACGGCAATACGATCAGTGATTACGATAAGGAAGAGACCAAACGCCTGTTTTCCATCAATACTTCCGTGGTTCCTATTATTTGGGAAGACACGAAGATCAATATCTTGGATACGCCGGGATATTTCGATTTTGCAGGAGAAGTAGAAGAAGCGGCAGCTGTAGCAGATGCAGCGATTATTGTAGTATCCGGCAAATCGGGAATTGAAGTCGGTACAAAAAAGGCATGGGAAATCTGTGAGAAGTATAAGCTTCCCAGAATGGTGTTTGTAACAGATATGGATATTGACGAAGCAAGTTATCGTCAGGTAGTGGAAGATCTGCAGGACTTATATGGAAAGAAAATCGCACCTTTCCATCTTCCGATCCGTGAAAACGGTACATTTGTAGGATATGTCAACGTTCTGCAGCAGAGAGCAAAAAGATGGACGGACAAAGGCGGCATAGAAAAGTCTGACGTTCCGGATTATTCCAAAGAAAACCTGGAAGTCTGCCGAGAGGCATTGATGGAAGCCGTTGCAGAGACAAGCGAAGAATTTATGGACCGATACTTCGGCGGAGAAGAATTTTCGGAAGATGAAATTCGTCAGGCACTGCGTGTAAATGTGGCGGATGGAAGCATCATTCCCGTACTGATGGGTTCCAATCTTATGGCAAGAGGCATTTATACGCTTCTGGTAGACATTGTAAAATATTTTCCCGGTCCGGATAAACGCTCCTGCGCAGGCATCAATGCGAAGACAAATGAAGTATACCCGGCGGATTATGATTTTGCAAAACCGAAATCGGCATATGTATTTAAAACGATCGTAGATCCGTTTATCGGAAAATATTCGTTGATTAAAGTAAATTCCGGCGTATTGAAAACAGACGACGTTCTCTATAATTACCATAAGAGCACGGAGGAAAAAATCGGAAAGCTCTATGTCTTACGGGGCAATAAAGCGGAAGAAGTCAAAGAGCTTCATGCCGGAGACATCGGCGCGTTAGCGAAGCTTACCAATACGGCTACGACGGATTCTCTTTCTTCTAAAGCCAATCCGATCGTATATATCCGGACGAGTATGCCGGTTCCTTATACGCACATGAGATATCAGGCAAAGAATAAGGGCGATGAGGATAAGATTTCTCAGGCGCTGCAGAAGCTTACCATGGAAGATTTAACGTTAAAGAGTGTAAACGACAGCGGAAACGGACAGACTCTCTTATATGGCATGGGCGAACAGCATCTGGACGTTGTTGTCAGCAAACTGCTGAATAAATATAAGATCGAAGTAGAGCTTTCCAAACCGAAAGTTGCATTCCGCGAGACGATCCGAAAGAAATCGGATGTAGAATACAAGTATAAGAAGCAGTCCGGCGGACATGGGCAGTACGGGCATGTAAAAATGACGTTCGAGCCTTCCGGCAATCTGGAAGAAGCTTATGAATTTGATCAGATCGTAGTAGGCGGCGCCGTTCCGAAGAATTATTTCCCGGCAGTTGAAAAAGGCGTGCAGGAAGCCGTCTTAAAAGGACCTCTTGCCGCATATCCGGTTGTGGGCGTAAAAGCTGTACTCTACGACGGTTCCTATCATCCGGTAGATTCTTCCGAAATGGCATTTAAAACAGCATCCAGACAGGCGTTTAAAAAAGGATTTTTAGAAGCTTCTCCTGTTTTATTGGAGCCGATTGTCTCTTTGAAAGTAGTTGTTCCGGATTCTTATACCGGAGATATTATGGGCGATTTAAATAAACGCCGCGGCAGGGTACTTGGCATGAATCCGATCGACGGCGGCAAACAGGAAATTATCGCCGACATACCGAGCATGGAATTGTTTGGGTACAATACGGATCTTCGCTCCATGACAGGCGGAGCGGGCGATTATTCCTATGAATTTGCAAGGTATGAGCAGGCGCCTTCCGATATCCAGGAAAAGGAAATTGCGGCAAGGGCAGCCAATATGGACAGTGAATAAATGGTATAACGAATAAGAAAAGCCAGAAGCAGCAAACTATAAAAAACGAAAAAATATGCAAAAGACGGAGTGAAGTTATGAGATTGCATAAGATAAGGAAAATATGGTTTGCTGTGGTATTGACCATAATTTTTGTATTTCAGGAAACGTCTCTTCCGGAAACAGATCATTTCGGAAGAGACGTATCTTTTTTCAGGCATCGCGCTGACAGATATAGTTTTCAGGAAGAAACAGTGAAAGCAGAAGTTCCGGAAACCGGGGACAGCTTTCGGATTCGCTATGAATTAAACGGAGGAAGCACAGCGGAAGAAAATCCCCGGGATTATTCCCAAAAAGATCTGCCGCTTCTTTTCGATATTCCCCAAAAGCAGGGGTACAATTTTGCCGGATGGTATACGGACAGCGAGTTGACGCAAAAAGTTGAGCGGCTTTCCGGGGATGTATCAAAAGCGTATTGTCTGTATGCGAAATGGACGAAATGTATTGACAGCGGGGATAATGTACGGACGTATCCTTATGAGACGGCGGACGCTTCCGATGAAGCGTATAAAAAGTTGAAAGACTGCCAATATGCCTTTTGGGAAGCATGCAAAATACCGGGTATGCCGGCTACAAGGGAAGAAGATTTTTTAAAGAAGAAAATTATGGACACCAACCAGTGTCCGCAGGGAATCTGCATGACGGGAGAGTATCTTTTGATCAGTTCTTACAGCGGCAGAACGGACAGTCCCGGCTGTATTCACGTTTTTGATCAAAAAACAGGCGAGTATCTGGTTACGCTCGGCATAAAAAAAGACAGCCATCTGGGAGGCCTGGCTTTTGACGGGGAGTCTGTATGGGTCTGTCATTCCGAAAACAATACGTTAGGGCGCCTTTCCTATTCCTTTGTGAAACAGACAGCTTCCCTTATGCCGCAGACGATGGTGGACTGTTCCGGCTTGGTGGAAGAATTTCATGTGTTAAACGAACCTTCCTGTGTAACATATGAAGACGGCATGTTATGGGTAGCTACGCACACAAAGTTTTTCAATTCGAGAATGTTTGCCTATCAAGTGACGGAAAAGGGCCTGCGGCAGCTAAACAGCTGCAGGATTCCGGATAAAGTACAGGGGATTGCGTTTGACGAGGAAAAAAGAGTATGCGTCAGCGCATCGTATGGAAGGACAAAATCATCTTATTTAATGGTCTATGCATCGATTGATGCGCTGGACGAGTTTCCCGGCAAGCCGTTGATAAAGATCGAAATGCCGCCTTGTTCAGAAGAAATTGTTTTGGACGATCAAAAGATCTATGTGCTGTTTGAGTCGGCAGCAGAGAAGTATCTGGAAGGAACGGACGGAAAAGGAAAGAGTCTGGCTCCGATCGATAAAATACTTGCCATATCCAGAGAATCTGTGTTTCCATAACGCGGTGGGTGTTTTCGTTCAGGATGGAAAGAGAGAGAGTATCTTATATGTATAAAAAAGTAATAAGCGTTGTATTCTGTATGTTTTTGATTGTTGCGGGTATGGGTCCGGTATATGCAAAAACGACGGCGGATGCAGCCAGGCTGGAAGTAGAAAACGCTTGGAAATACGGTAAAGGAGACGGCGTAAATGTCGCATTGATTGATTGCGGAGCCGACTTAAAAGATCCCATGATCCGGGCAAATGTCAAAGGCGTATATAATTCGCTGATTGATTCGGAAAAAGAAAGCGATGTGCACAGTGCAGCGGCAGAGCATGGGACAAACTGCGCGAAAAAGATTCTGGAAGCGGCGCCTTCCGTAAATTTATATATCGTAAAAGCGGGCGATCATAACGGGGCTTATATGAAAGATATTATTGCCGGATTATATTGGGCGAAATCAAAGAACTGCCGGGTCGTCAGTTACAGTATGGGCAGCGAATCTTTTGATCAGAAAGGCTATGATGCGATTCAGGAATTGTTCTGCGATTCATTTAACAGCGTACTGGTATGCGCTTCTGCCGGAAATTCCGGAATCGGGGAGCACCATTATCCCGCATCTTTTGACAATACGCTATCCGTGGGTGCTGCAACGTATCATTCCAGTAAAAACCAGTTCGTTGTGATCCCGAAAGGAACTTACAATAATAAAATTGACGTAGTGGCTCCGGGGGCAATTACGAGCCATGCGGTCCCATTTGCGGCAGGGACCGCCGCGCTGTTGTTTCAGGCAAATCCTTCGATGACGGCAGAGGAGTGCCGGAGAATTTTGAGAAGCACGGCATTGGATCTTGGCGTGAAAGGGAAAGATTTTTATTACGGATATGGGCTGATTCAACCGTATGCCGCGGTGAAAAAAGTTTTGAATATAGATTCGGATTCCGTCAAAAAGTTAACATTATCCAAAAAGAAATTGACGTTATATATCGGACAGAGCAAAAAAATTATGTGCACGAAAGTGCCGTCTAAAAGCAGAGGCAGAGTGTATTGGAACAGCAGCAGTCCGTCGACGGTATCCGTAACTTCTGAGGGGAAACTTACGGCAAAACGAGCGGGGAACGCAGTGATTACCGTAAAGACCGTAAACGGCAGAAAAGTCGTCTGCAAAGTCAATGTCTGTCGGTAAGCCGGTCAGGATATATGGTTGTTTCTTCCCTTTGAAATCAGGGTTTCAGGAAAGCAGGATCTTGACAAATCCGGACCATATGATAAAATTTAACGGAGTGTGCAGAATACCCCGGCGGGATCGATTCGTATCGCCGGGGTATCTTATCTATATGTATCCGGTGAAAATGCATGCGTTGCAGTTTGCCGGAGCAGGAAAGAGAAAATATCTTCTTGGGAGGAAGCGGTATGGCAGGAGCTTATAATCACAGAGCCATTGAACAGAAATGGCGGAAACATTGGGAAGAACACCCGATTAATGTTAACGATGGAAAAAAAGAAAAATATTATTGTCTGGATATGTTCCCGTATCCGTCAGGGAACGGGCTTCATGTCGGACATTGGAGAGGCTACGTTATTTCCGACGTCTGGAGCCGTTATAAACTGATGCAGAAGTATTATGTGATCCATCCGATGGGCTGGGATGCATTCGGGCTTCCGGCAGAAAATTATGCAATTAAGATGGGAACGCATCCTGCAAAATCAACGGCTGAGAACGTAGCGAAGATTAAAGAACAGATTCAGGAAATTGCGGCAATCTATGATTGGGATATGGAAGTCAATACGACGGATCCAGCATTTTATAAATGGACCCAGTGGATCTTTGTCAAGATGTTCCAAAACGGTCTCGCTTATGAAAAGGAAATGCCGATCAACTGGTGTCCGTCCTGTAAGACGGGCCTTGCAAACGAAGAGGTTGTAAACGGCAAATGCGAGCGCTGCGGCGCGGACGTGACAAAGAAGAATTTAAAGCAGTGGATGCTTAAGATTACCAAATACGCGGATCGTCTGCTTGCCGATCTGGATAAACTGGACTGGCCGGAAAAAGTAAAAAAGATGCAGACCGATTGGATCGGCAAGAGCCACGGAGCAGAGGTTGACTTTGCCGTAGACGGAAAAGACGAGAGTATCACAGTCTATACGACGCGTCCGGATACGCTGTATGGAGCAACTTTTATGGTATTGGCGCCGGAACATGCACTGGCAAAGGAGCTTGCGTCAGAAGAGACAAGGAAAGCCGTAGAAGATTATATTTATCAGGCGTCTTTAAAATCCTCCGTAGACCGTCTGCAGGATAAGGAAAAGACGGGAGTCTTTACCGGAAGCTATGCGGTTAATCCGTTAAACGGGGCGAAGGTGCCGATCTGGCTTTCCGATTATGTACTGGCGGATTACGGTACGGGGGCGATTATGTGCGTGCCCGCGCATGACGACCGCGACTTTGAATTTGCAAAGAAATTTGACCTGCCGATCATTCAGGTCATTGCAAAAGACGGTAAAGAGATCGAACACATGACGGAAGCGTATACCGACGCCGCAGGGACGATGATCAATTCCGGAGACTGGAACGGTATGGAGTCCGCCGAACTTAAGGTAAAAGCGCCGGAAATGATCGAAGAGAAAGGGTTTGGAAAGAAGACGACAAACTATAAGCTGCGCGACTGGGTATTCTCCCGCCAGCGTTACTGGGGAGAGCCGATTCCGATCGTGCATTGTCCGGACTGCGGAGCCGTTGTGGTACCGGAAGAAGAGCTGCCGCTTTTGCTTCCGGATGTAAACTCATATCAGCCGACGGGAACCGGAGAGTCGCCGCTTGCAGATATCGCAGACTGGGTCAATACGACGTGTCCCAAGTGCGGCAAACCTGCAAAGCGCGAGACAAATACGATGCCTCAGTGGGCTGGGTCATCCTGGTATTTCCTGCGCTACGTAGACAGCAAAAATGAAAATGCGCTCGTCTCCCGCGAAAAAGCGGACAAATATCTTCCGGTAGATATGTATATCGGCGGCGTGGAGCATGCCGTTTTGCACCTGCTGTATTCCAGGTTTTACACCAAATTTTTATGCGATATCGGTGTCATCGATTTTGACGAGCCGTTTGCAAAGCTGTTTAACCAGGGTATGATCACCGGAAAAAACGGCATTAAAATGAGTAAGTCCAAAGGAAACGTCGTATCGCCGGACGATCTGGTCAGAGATTACGGATGTGATTCTCTGCGCCTGTACGAACTGTTCGTCGGACCGCCGGAGCTGGATTCTGAATGGGACGACCGTGGCATCGACGGTGTGTACCGGTTTATTTCCCGTTTTTATAAGCTTGTGATGGATCAGAAAGATACCGGCGCGCCCGAAACGAAGGAACTGGTCAAACTCCGCAATAAACTGGCATATGATATTACAACCAGGCTGGAGGGCTTTAGTTTGAATACGGTTGTTTCCGGTTTTATGGAGTACAACAACAAGCTGATGGAACTGGCAAGAAACGGCGGCGTGGACCGGCAGACATTGGAAACATTTGTACGGCTTTTGGCTCCGTTTACGCCGCATATCAGCGAAGAACTCTTTAGAGAGCTCGGACATAAGGATTCGGTATTTGCAGAAGGCTGGCCCTCTTATGATGAGAAGGCGATGGAAGACGATGAAGTGGAACTTGCGGTTCAGATCAAGGGAAAGACAAAAGCGACCGTTACGCTTCCGAAAGACTGTGCAAAAGAAGAGGCGATTGCAAAGGGCAAAGAGGCTCTGGGCGATAAGCTTTCCGGAGAGATCGTCCGGGAAATTTATGTTCCGGGCAGGATTATCAACATTGTAGTAAAATAAAACAATTCAGGGGGTTTTTTATGAAAAAGAGTATTACGATCCGACTGCTGGCGTTTTGTCTGCTGATCGGCGGATTATGTTTTGTGAAAGCGGCGCCCGCGCAGGCGTCCATATCTGGTGTAACAAATTTAAAACAGACGGGAGCGGCAAAGAATTCCATTACGGTGAGCTGGACGCCGGAAAAAGACGCCGTGACATACAATGTGTATTACAAAGAAGCGGGAGCGGATTCGGATTACAGGTTATCCGGCAGTACGGCAAATCCCGCCTATACGCTGCAGGGATTACAGGACGGCGTGAAGTATTACGTACAGGTGAAAGCATCGGACGGTACGGACGAAAGCTACGGAAAGACACTGTATGACGCCGTGACACTGCCGGATCAAATCAGGGGACTGAAACAAAAACGCTGGTATTATTTTATACATATTTTGGATATTGAATGGGAGAGAAAAAGCGGCGTAACCGGATATGAAGTTACTTTATCATCCAACAGCAAGGGAAAACTTCTGCAGAAAAAAGACGTCGGTACCGCAAGCGTATCGTTTCATCAGGTGAAGGACAGCGTCTATACGGTGAAGGTCCGGGCATATACGGTGTATCAGAACGTAAAATATTATTCCTCTTACAGCCAGATTAATTGTATTCCGCAGGCAAGGATAACAAAATTGAAATTGAAAGGCGGGAAGCTTTCGGTCAGCTGGAAGAAAGTAGACGGAGCCACCGGATACAAGATCTATGTTTCAAACAAACCGAAAAGCGGATATAAGCTTGTAAAATCACTGGGAAAGAAAAAGGGGAGCTGTACGTTAGCCAAGATCAAGGGTAAGAAAATTAAATCCAAAAAGGCATATTATATTTATGTTCAGACTGTCTGCAACAAAGGCAAGAACAAAGGAACTTCCGGGGCGTTGTACTATTGGTCAACGAAGAACGGAAGCTACGGGTACCTCTGATGCTATCAATAAAACGGAATAGGAAACTTTGCCAGAAGATTGCATAAAAACAGCGGATCTGCTGCGGGAACGAAATCGTCTCTCCTGCAGCGGATCCGCTTTCTGTATTTGGCTGTTCCATTTATTTTCTTTTCAGGTTCCGCATCAGCATCAAAATCTGGTCCGCTTTTCTCTGTTCTTCGGGAGACATATTCTGTTTTAAGATTTCAACGATCAGGTCGGTTTCATTCGGCGAAAAGGAAATGCCTTCCTGTTTGGCGCTGTTTACGGCGCCCATGATCATATTTGACATTTCTTTGGCGTTGCCGGTTTTATTCTGCGCGGCAAATCTCATTAAAAAGTCGAGTTTTTCCGGGGAAATGCCGGCAAAGTTTTGATTGTTTTTTAAAAAATCATAATCCATACGGTTATCCATCCTTTCTATTCGGCAGTCGGTGCGTGCATAAACATATCGTAAGAGGAAAACATCTGAAACGCGGTCAGCATCATGTCGATCGAATCCTGTTCGGCGGGCGTACAGAATCTTTTGATATCGTTTAGCAGCTGCATTCTTTTTTCCGACGGGTCATCAGTGGAACACATGCTTAAAGAAACCGGCGCATTCTGAAACATAGCGGCCACATTCCTCAATTCTAAAAATTTGATCATAAGCGCAAAGCCTTTTTGCCTCGCGCTGTCCATATAAGGAACGATCGTCTTTAACATCTGGATATTTCTGGACTGTGTTTCGATATCAAATGCGGTGGGCGTATATTCGTTTTGTTCCTGTTCCATATAAATCCTTTTTTTATTAGAATATGCAAAAGGGAAAAATGTATGACAGAACAGAATCCGTTGGTTTGCATATATTGATGAAAAAGGGTGGATTGCATGGGACGTCTGGTGATCAATGGGGAAGAGGTATACGAACTGGACGAAGATTGTTTGAAAGAAAAATACAGTTCCAAAGTTCAGGCGGCATTCAGACAGCAGGAGAGAGGGCGTTTTTGCCCGCCGGGAAAACATATGGGGATACAGGAAGGAAATAAAAGTCCTTCGGCGCGCTGACGCCGGAGGACTTTTATTAGACATTGCCGCATGCACATGCAAATGAGATAAAATCCAGAAATTTTTCGGTATCCGTGTTTAAGATCAGAGTTTCGTCAAATCCGATTTGATCCAAGAATTCCGCGGCAAGCGAAATGTCTCCGACTTGAGAGGGATCGTGGGCGTCGGAACTTACCAGAACGGGAGCGCGGTATTCCATGCAAAGAGAGAGCATTTCTTTATAGTTTTCCAGGCAGTTTTTTCGTCTTTGCTTTCTGCGAAACGTATTGTTGTTGACTTCCAGGGCGACATGGTATTTTTTTGCCGCCGGTACCAGGCGTTTGTAATCGAGCGGGGTGTGGTCGTCGTCCGGATGGGCGAGGAAATGCACTTTTTCCTGTTTCATACAGGAAATCACGTGGTCTGTGTTTTGTTCTTCTCCTTCGTTTTGATAGCACTGTTCATGGATGCCGATAATGGCATAATCCAGAAAATCGATGTATTTTTGATCCAGAGAGAGGGTTCCTCCGTTTAAGACATTGATTTCGCAGCCATGCAGAATCGTTACGCCGTATAAACACCGAGGTACGCAGCGGAGCGTGGAAAAATAGATGGGTTCCACGGTTCCCGGAATGCCCGGTCCGTGTTCGCTGACGCCGAGAAGCTCTAAATGCCGTTCGCCGGCAGATTGCGCCATTTCCCGAATGGTTCCAAACGCATGTCCGCTGGCTAATGTGTGCGTATGAATATCTAATACATAATCTTGTTTCATCTGTTTCCTCCTCTTTTTGTTCTAGGTTCGTTCCATATTCCCTGTTCTTTGCTGTCCGGTTTTTTTGTAATCGAAAACATTTCATATAAATCAAGGTTTAAAACCTCTGAAAAAGCTAAAAGTTCATAATCGGCAACAAAACGTTCCTGTTGTTCAATCCGGCTGATGACCTTTTGTGAAAATTCGATATTTCTTAATTGCATTTTGATCGCCAGTTCTTCCTGAGAAAGCTTTTGGTTTAGCCTTGCTTCCCTGATTTTCATTCCGACAATATTTGATTTTCCCTCATAATGATAAATTTTCAATCGCAATACCTCCTGAATTTAATAGCGCTTCTGTTTGACATTAGCATAGAGAAAATATGCGATTACCTTAAAGATGACTATTGACGCAAAAAATGTGAAGCGTTATAATAAGCGAAAAGATAATAGAACAGGAGAGAAGAAAAGAATGAAACGAATCCTAGTAACAATGCTGTTTGCAATATGCGTTCTGGCGGGCACGGCAGCAGGCAGTGATGTAAAGGCAGAGGAGGCATCCGGCACAGAAGGAGTGATCTGCGGAGATTTTGAATACGAAGAGTCCTGGTATGGAACCGTAGAAATCACAGGATACCATGGAACTGATTCAGAGGTTGTGATTCCGGCAGAATTAGACGGAAAGGAAGTAAATTCGATTGGACGCTGTGTATTTGGATATGGCAACAGTACCGTAAACAGCGTCATAATCCCGGACAGCGTAACAACGATCCGAAACTATGCATTTAATAATTGCATCAGTTTAAGAAGCGTCACGCTTCCGGATAGCATAACAATGATTGACAGCGGCGTATTTTGGGATTGCATTAATTTAGAGAGTATCACACTTCCGGACGGCATAACGTGTATTATGGATTATGCATTTGAGAATTGCAGCAGCTTGAGCAGTGTCATAATCCCGGATAGTGTAACGGAGATTGGAAAGTCATTTCAGGATTGCAGCAGTTTAAAGAGTATCGTGCTTCCGGACAGCATAACAATGATTGACGGTCCTGCATTCCGAGGCTGCAGCGCTTTAGAGAGCATTACGCTCCCGAAAAGCATAACAAATATTCACTGGTATCTATTTGAAGACTGCAGCAGTTTAAAAAGCATCACTATACCAGATAGCGTAACAAGTATTGAAGGAGGAGCATTTAAGAACTGCAGCAGTTTAAGCAGCATCATCATACCGGATGGCGTAACAAGCATTGGAGAAGGGGCATTTGAGAATTGCAGCAGTTTAAGCAGCATCATCATACCGGATGGCGTAACGAACATCGAAGACCATACATTTATGGGCTGCAGCAGCTTAAAGAGCATTCATCTGCCTTACGGCATCACAGGCATCGGATCCTCTGCATTTGGCAGTTGCTCTAATTTAAGCAGTATTGCAATTCCCGACAGCGTAACGGACATTGGAAGTGCTGCATTTGCCGGCTGCTCCAGTTTGAGCAGTATTGCAATCCCGGATAACGTAACAAGCATCGGAATCTATGGATTTAGCAATTGTTCCAGTTTAACGAGTATTACGCTGCCTTACGGTATAACAGATATTAAGGAAGGCACATTTCACATGTGCAGCAGTTTAAACAGCATCACAATACCGAATAGCGTAACGAATATCGAAGAAAGGTCATTTGCGGGATGTTTCAGTTTGCACGGCATCACAATTCCAAACAGCGTAACAAGCATCCACTATAACGTATTTGACAAAGCTCTGAAACACATTTATTATACTGGCTTCAGAAAACAGTGGCTGGCAATTTTTGCTTCCGCTTTGAATCGTCCGGATTATATCTTATATCGTATACCTGTCCACTGCACAGACGGCGACATTCTTCCGACAGACCAGGTAACGCCGGATGCAACGCCGTTAACTGCAAATAACGTTAAGCTCTCTGCCGTAAAAGTAACCTATAACGGCAAAGCGCAGACGCCCACGGTTTTTGTAACAGACAATCAGGGAAAGGCGGTTGCAGCTTCCAGCTATACCGTACAGTATACCGATCATACAAACGTCGGACAGGCGAGCGTAACGGTCACGTTCCAGGGAAGCTACAGCGGAACCGTGACAAAGACATTTGACATCGTGCCGAAAGGAACAAAAATTTCCAAAGTAACCGCCAAAAAGAAAGGATTCCTCGTGAAATGGAAAAAACAGGCCGTGCAGACGAGCGGTTATGAAATTCAGTATTCTGTCAACGGGAAATTCAAAAGTGCGAAAACAGCCGGAAACATCAAGGCGAATAAGACTTCTAAAACCGTTTCCAAACTGAAAGCCCAAAAGAAATATTATGTCAGAATCCGCACGTACAAAACCGTAAACGGTAAGAACTATTATTCTGACTGGTCTGCAAAAAAGAGCGTCAAAACGAAAAAATAAACAGAGTAGGCAGAATGGCATGAAAAACAGGGAAATCCCAAAGGACTTCCCTGTTTTTGCTTACTGCATATTAGCAGAAGCTGTTGCCGCATCCGCCGCAGCAGAGCAGTAATAAGATGATCCAGATACAGCTGTTGTTTCCTTCGCATCCGCCGCCGCATCCGTTGCCGCCGAAGAAGCCGCCGCCGTTGCCGTTGCATAAGCAAAGAAGAACGATCAGCCAGAGAATAGAACCGCATCCTCCGTCATTTCCGCATCCACAGTTTGTTGCTGCTAAATCACTCATTTGAAAACCTCCGTTTATTGATTGATTACACTTCATCATATGTAGAGGGCTTGTAAGTGTTTCCGGTGGACAAAATGAAAAATAATTTGGATCGGAAATTAAGGAAAAATTTCTTGACAGCAATCAAATGATTGGTATTATAAAATAGAGTAAATTTATTTGGGAGGAAGAAAAATATGGATAAAATTCAAATGACGACGCCGTTAGTAGAGATGGACGGAGATGAAATGACCAGGATTTTATGGTCTATGATCAAAGAAGAACTGCTGCTGCCGTTTGTAGATTTAAAGACAGAATATTATGATCTTGGACTGGAACATAGAAACGAGACGAACGATCAGGTAACGGCAGACTCCGCCAATGCCACAAAAAAATACGGCGTTGCCGTAAAATGTGCGACGATCACGCCGAATGCGGCAAGGATGGACGAGTACCATCTGAAGGAAATGTGGAAAAGTCCCAACGGAACGATCCGTGCCATGTTAGACGGAACGGTATTTCGTGCGCCGATCATCGTTAAAGGCATTGAGCCCTGCGTCAGAAACTGGAAAAAACCGATTACCATAGCAAGGCATGCGTACGGCGACGTCTATAAAGCCGTAGAAATCAAGGTTCCCGGCGTCGGTACGGCAGAGCTTGTCTATACGGCCGAAGACGGGAGCAAAACGAGCGAGGTGATCCATGAGTTTACGGGCGCGGGTATCATTCAGGGGCAGCATAACGTAAACGCTTCGATCAAAAGTTTTGCCAGAAGCTGTTTTACTTATGCGCTGGATGTGAAGCAGGATCTGTGGTTTGCCACGAAAGATACGATCTCCAAGAAATACGATCATACCTTTAAAGATATTTTCCAGGAAATTTTTGACGCGGAGTACAAAGAAGCGTTTGAACAAGCGGGCATCACATATTTTTATACCTTAATCGACGATGCCGTTGCCCGTGTGATGAAATCAGAAGGCGGATATATCTGGGCGTGCAAAAATTATGACGGAGATGTCATGAGCGATATGATTTCTTCTGCATTCGGTTCGCTTGCCATGATGACTTCCGTACTTGTATCGCCGGACGGTTATTATGAATACGAAGCAGCGCACGGAACCGTGCAGAGACATTACTATAAGCATCTAAACGGAGAAGAAACATCGACGAATTCGGTGGCGACGATTTTTGCATGGAGCGGCGCTTTAAGAAAACGCGGGGAGCTGGACGAAAATTCGGCACTTATGGAATTTGCGGACAAACTGGAGAAAGCCTGCATCCAAACGATCGAGGAAGGCAGGATGACAAAAGATCTGGCGCTGATCACGTCGATTGAAAATCCGACCGTATTAAACAGCCAGGAATTTATTCGGGCGATCCGCAGCAGTTTAGAGGCGGCTTTATGATATTAGACTGTCAGCATATATCCAAATCCTTTGGCACGGATGAAATTTTAAAGGATATTTCGTTTCATATCAATGAACATGAAAAAGCGGCAATTGTAGGGATCAACGGCGCGGGAAAGTCTACGCTTCTGAAAATCATTATGCGTATCCTTTCCGCCGACGCCGGAGACGTGGTTCTTTCCAAACATATTTCTGTGGGATATCTGGCACAGTACCAGGAAATTTCAGGTACGCGTACGATTTTCGAGGAAGCGCTTTCGGCAAAAGAGGAGCTTGTGCAGATGGAGATGCAGCTGCGTGAGATGGAAGAGAAGATGCCTGCAGAAAAGGGAGAAGCATTAGAGCGGCTGCTGGAAAAATATAATCGGCTCCACCATGAGTTTGAGCTTAAGAACGGATATGCTTACCGCAGTGAAGTGACGGGGATTATCCGGGGGCTCGGGTTTTCGGAAGAAGATTTTCACCGTCCGGTGGCAGAGCTTTCCGGCGGGCAGAAGACGAGGGTTTTTCTGGGAAAACTGCTTTTGGCAAAGCCGGATCTTTTGATTTTGGACGAGCCGACAAACCATTTGGATATGTCGTCGATCGCATGGCTGGAAACGTTTTTGTCCAACTATACGGGCGCCGTGTTAATTGTCAGCCATGACCGTTATTTTTTGGATAAAATCGTAACGAAGGTCATTGAATTATCGCGGCATCAGGCATCAGTATTTCGGGGAAATTATTCGGATTATGCCGTTAAAAAAGCGGCTGTGCGCAAAGCGGAGCAAAAAGCTTGGGAAAATCAGCAGCGGGAGATTAAGCATCAGGAAGAAGTTATTGCAAAGTTAAAATCCTTTAACCGGGAAAAGTCTATCAAACGCGCCGAAAGCCGGGAAAAGATGCTGGATAAAGTGGAACGCTTAGATAGACCGGCGCAGGAGAACGCGGATATGAAAATCCGGTTTCACCCTGCGGTTACTAGCGGAAACGATGTGCTGGAAGTCACACGGCTTGCAAAATCATTTGGAAACAACCGGCTGTTTTCGGATATTTCTTTTGAAATAAAACGCGGAGAACATGTAGCGTTGATCGGAGATAACGGAACCGGAAAAACCACCCTGTTAAAAATCATCAATGAGATGATTCCGTTTGACGCAGGAGAGATTTCATTTGGGACGAATGTACATGTTGCATATTACGATCAGGAGCATCAGGTGCTAAACGATGCAAAGACTTTGTTTGAAGAAATTTCCGATGAACATCCCGGCATGAACAACACGCAGATCCGTTCGATGCTGGCGGCATTTTTGTTTACGGAAGATGATGTGTTTAAACGGGTCGGTGATTTAAGCGGCGGGGAAAAAGGACGGCTTTCTCTGGCAAAGCTGATGCTTTCGGAGGCAAATGTGCTGATTCTGGACGAGCCGACGAACCATTTGGATATTATATCAAAAGAGATTTTGGAAGAGGCGCTGAACCAATATGACGGGACGGTATTGTTCGTATCCCATGACCGATATTTTATCAACAAAGCGGCTTCCCGAATATTGGATCTGACGGATCAAACGGTTGTGAATTATATTGGGAATTACGATTATTACCTGGAAAAGCGTGAAGTACAAATGGCGAAGATCCGTCCGGAAAAGAACGATAGGAACGGTCTGCAAAAAAACGATTCTGCAAAGGAAGAATGGAAGCAGAAAAAAGAAGAGCAGGCAAAAGAACGCAAAAAAGCTGCACAGTTAAAGCGCACAGAGGAAGAGATTGCGGAAAAAGAGGCCGAAATCAAGGTGTTGAACGAAGAATTGAATGATCCGGATTATGCGACAAATTCTGCAAAGCTTTCCGAAATCCATGAACGAATGACGCAGGTTCAGGAAGATTTAGAACGACTCTATGAGACATGGGAGGCGCTTGCAGAAGAAAATTCGGGCTGTTGATTCGGAATGGATTCGGTTTGAACCGGGAGGTGTTCCATTGGAGAAAGAAATTTCACAGGCAGTCATACGCAGGATACCCAGATATTACAGATGCCTGGGCGAATTGATCGACGAAGGTACGGAGCGGATTTCATCCAAAGATTTAAGCAGGCGTATGAGTGTTACGGCTTCCCAGATCCGGCAGGATTTCAATAATTTTGGCGGGTTTGGGCAGCAGGGATACGGATATAATGTAAAATATTTATATGAAGAAATCGGAAAAATATTAGGACTTGGAGAAACGCATAATATTATTATTGTAGGAGCGGGAAATCTAGGACAGGCGCTTGCAAATTACGTGGAATTTGAAAAATTCGGTTTTAAGATTATCGCTCTGTTTGACATCAATCAGGAACTAAAAGGGCAGACGGTCCGGGGGATCGGCATCCATATGTTAGAGGAACTGGATGCATTCTGCAAAAAAGAGCGGGTAAATATTGCGGCGCTGACCATGCCGAAAACAAAAGCGGATACGATCGCCAACCATCTGGCAGACCTTGGGATTCCGGCGATCTGGAATTTTGCAAATGTGGATTTAAAACTGGCGGATAAACAGGTTGTCGTTGAAAATGTACATCTTTCCGACAGCCTGATGCAGCTATCGTATAATCTTGTCAAACATAAACAAAGCTGAGGTGACAAATGTGTATAAGCTTTTAAACAGCGGAGAAATGAAACAGTGCGACCGCAATACCATAGAATATTACGGCATACCTTCTGCAGTGCTGATGGAGCGCGCCGCTCTGGCAGTATTTGCAGAAGTATCCAGGCGCATAGAAAAAAACGCGGGCAGGATACTGATCGTCTGCGGTTCGGGAAATAATGGCGGAGACGGCCTTGCAGCGGCAAGGCTGTTCTATTTGGCGGGATATGATGTGGAAGTTTGGATACCGGCAGATAAAAATAAAATGACGGCGGAGGCAAAGGCGCAGTACGAAACCGCCTGTCGATATGAGATTCCCGAGACAATGGGACCGCAGCCGGATTTGGCGTATGCCGTTGTGGTAGACGCATTGTTTGGGATCGGATTGTCCCGTATGATCGAGGGGCAGTTGGCTGCGTGCATCGATATCATGAACCGGATCGATGCATTCAAAGTTGCAGTCGATCTTGCATCGGGTGTTTCGGCGGATACCGGAAACGTCTGGCATACAGCGTTTCGTGCAGACCTTACGGTTACGTTTGGCTTTGCCAAGGTCGGTCAGTTTTTGTATCCGGGCGCATCGTATACCGGGGAGCTTGTTCTTGCCGATATCGGCATTGATGAGAAAAGTTTACGCAACGTAGAGCCAAGAGGGGCTTATCTGGAGAGAGACTGTGCGATGCGCCTGCTTCCGGAGAGGACGGCATATTCCCATAAAGGCAGTTACGGAAACGTACTTGTGATTGCAGGGAGTACCGCTATGGCAGGGGCGGCTTATTTCGCTGCAAAAGCGGCATATGACAGCGGCGTCGGTCTGGTGAGGATTTTTACTGCACGCATAAACCGCGACATTCTTCTGACGAAGCTTCCGGAAGCGCTTCTGACGGTTTACGATACGAAAGAGGAAGCGGCCAAAGAGCTGCCTTCCTGTATGGAATGGGCAGATGCGGTTTTGATCGGTCCGGGTCTGTCGGATTCCCATGCCGCGCGGTTTCTGGTGGAGGAGGTTTTACAGTATCCGAAGAAAAAAATTGTATTGGATGCGGATGCGCTGAATATACTTTCCCAAAACAAGAACCTTTACCGCCTGCTTTCAGAATCATGCGTCCTTACGCCGCATCTTGGGGAAATGAGCAGGCTGACAGGGCAGAGTGTTTCGGACATCCGTAAGGATCTGACAGGATCGGCGGCGGGTTTTGCAGAACGTCATCAGGCTGTTTGCGTATTAAAAGACGCCAGAACGGTGATCGGAATGCCGGACGGCAGGTTTGTCGTCAATCGAACCGGAAACCACGGTATGGCGACCGGAGGAAGCGGCGATATTCTCGCCGGGTGTCTGGCAGGATTTTTGGCGCAGGGAACAAACTGTGAAGCGGCTGCGGCGCTTGCCGTTTATCTGCACGGTATGGCGGGAGATTTTGCGGCGGAAGAAACAGGCGCGCACAGTATGACGGCGTCCGATCTTTTAGAAAAAATCCCAAGGGCAGTCCGGGAAATTTTCGACGGAGGAAAAGATAAATGAGCGGATATGGCAGAATTTATGCAACGATCGATCTGGATGCGGTTTCCTATAATTTAGATTCTATTCAGAAGAAAATTTCATCCGGTACCGATATTATTGCCGTAGTAAAGGCAGACGGTTATGGGCACGGCGCTCTTGAGATTTCTAGAATGCTGGAGCGTGAAACAAGAGTGTTCGGGTTTGCCGTCGCTTCGGCGGAAGAGGCGTTTGCGCTTCGGGATTTTGGAATCCAAAAACCGGTGTTGATTCTGGGCTATACGTTTGCGGAGGATTATGAAGCGGTAGTCCGGCAAAACATACGGCCCACGGTGTATTCTTATGAGATGGCGAAAGCATACGATGCGGCTGCGCGAAAAGCCGGCACGAAAGCGCTGCTTCATATTAAGATTGATACGGGGATGGGGCGGATCGGATATCCGGTCACGCGGGAAGCCGCGGATGAAATTGCAGAGATTGCTGCGCTGCCCGGAATTGAAATCGAAGGGTTATTTACCCATTTTGCGAGAGCGGATGAAAGAGACAAAACAGAAAGCCGCAGGCAGCTGGCTCTGTATCGGAAAATGCTTACTTTCTTGGAGGACAGACATGTGTACGTTTCATATAAACACTGCTCGAACAGCGCCGCCATTGCGGAATTTTCGGAAGCCGATTTGGATCTTGTGCGTGCCGGGATTATTTTATATGGGCTGTGGCCTTCGGAAGAATCGGACCGGGCTGCGATTTGTCTTCGACCTGTGATGGAATTAAAGAGTACGGTGATACATATCAAGACGCTGGAAGCGGGCAGCTGTATCAGTTATGGAGGGACATACCGCCTTACGGAGCGAAAAAGGATCGCTACCATACCGGCAGGGTATGCAGACGGATATCCCAGAAGCCTTTCAAACAAAGGCTATGTGCTGATTCGTGGGAAAAAAGCGCCGATTCTCGGCAGAATCTGTATGGATCAGTTTATGGTAGATGTGACGGAGATTCCCGATGTAAAGCTTTTGGATCCGGTTACGCTTTTGGGCAGGGACGGTGAAGAACAGATTTCCATGGAAGATTTGGGGAGCCTTTCCGGGCGTTTTAACTATGAATTTGCCTGTGATATCGGAAAACGCGTGCCAAGACATTATGTTCGCAAAAAAATTGAATAGAACAAAAAAAACCGGAAATACTCTTCCTATCAAGTGAAAGACAGGAAGGGAGAACATTATGGCGATTCAAAGAGGCGACATTTATTACGCAGATCTTCGTCCGGTGATCGGATCTGAGCAAGGTGGCGTGCGTCCGGTTTTGATTATTCAAAACGACGTAGGCAACCGGCATTCTCCGACCGTAATCTGCGCGGCGATCACATCACAGATGCATAAGGCGAAATTGCCGACGCATGTGGCGTTGGATAGTGAAAAATACGATATGGTAAAAGATTCTGTTATTTTACTGGAACAGCTTCGGACAATCGATAAAAAAAGATTAAAAGACAAAGTGTGCCATTTGGACAGCAGCATGCTGTTTAAAGTCGATAAGGCGCTGGAAGTAAGTCTGGAATTGCTTACATAACCTTGACGAATGTACCGGATAATGGTATATTTCAAATGTTTGTAATGAATTCCGGAGATAATTGAAGGAGAATGTAACATGGATGATGGTGGGAGTCCTCATATAGGGCTGATCGTATTGCTACTGTTTTTGATTCTGCATATCGTTCTGTACGGTTGTTTGTCAGCAATGTCAAATATGAATGAAGGCCGTCTGGAGAAACAGGCAAAAGAGGGAGACAAACGGGCATCTTTATTGCTGCTGCTTTGGAAAAAACCAACCGGCAGCGTACATACTCTGCAGTTTATTGTGACGGGACTGCATCTTTTTGCAGGCGTATATGTGATTTCCGAATTTCCTCCGCTGCCGCGGCTGTGTATAGGGATCGTTTACTGGATGCTGCTTTTGGCATTCGGCATGTATGCTCCAATGAAAATCGCTGAGAAGAAAACAGAACGCTGGGGAAAAAGATTCTGCAGGATTACCGCATTTCTTACGGTGGCGTCAGTTCCGTTTGTAAAGTTCCTAGAGCTCGTTTCGTATTGCCTGGTTCGTCTTTTTGGAATAGATCCGAAAGAAGATCCGGAGGATCTGACAGAAGAAGAGATTATGTCCATGGTAAACGAAGGGCATGAGCAGGGCGTGCTTCTGGCAAGCGAAGCGGAAATGATTCATAATATCTTTGAGTTCGGCGACAAAGAAGCCAGGGATATTATGACGCATCGGAAGCATGTGATTGCGCTTGACGGAAATATGACGTTTGCAGAGGCCATGGATTTTATGACCGAGAGGGCAAATTCCAGATTTCCCGTGTACATAGACGACATTGACAATATGATCGGCGTGCTGCATATCAAAGAAGCGCTCAAGATTTCTACACAGCAGGAGCGTTACGGGCAGAAAATTAAAGATATCCGGGATTTGGTCCGGAAGGTGGATTTTATTCCGGAGACAAGAAATATCAATACGTTATTTACCGAAATGCAGGCAAAGAAAAACCACATGGTCATCGTTGTGGATGAGTACGGACAGACGGCCGGCATTGTTGCCATGGAGGATATTTTAGAGGAAATTGTCGGCAATATTTTAGATGAGCATGACGAATACGAAGAGATGATCAAGCGTCAGACAGACGGCAGTTTTCTGATCAACGGAATGGCGGATTTTGAAGACGTAGAAAAAGCGCTTGGCATTTCCTCGGCAGAAGAGGACGCATACGAAACGTTAAACGGTTTTCTGATTTCTAAAATAGACAGGATACCGGAAGAGAACGATCGGATCGAAGTGGAATCACACGGTTATCGTTTTAAGATTCTTGCCGTAGAAAATAAAATGATACAGAAAGTTTCCGTTGTCAGGGCAGAGCGTGAGTGAACGAGGATTTCATGTTTCAATCACGCTCTGTCCGATAGTTCTTGTCAGGATGGGGAAAGAATGGTAGAATAAAGAAAACGTAAAAAGATAAATAAGGAAAAGAGGAGTTACTATGTCAGGACATTCCAAATTTGCCAACATCAAACATAAAAAAGAAAAAAACGATGCGGCAAAAGGAAAAATATTTACGATCATCGGCAGGGAGATTGCGATCGCAGTAAAAGAAGGCGGTCCGGATCCGGCGAACAACAGTAAGTTAAGAGATGTTATCGCAAAAGCCAAATCCAATAACATGCCAAACGATACGATCGACCGCGGAATAAAAAAGGCTGCCGGCGATACGAATAACGTCAATTACGAGCAGGTTACGTATGAAGGATACGGGCCTTCGGGTACGGCGATTATCGTTAAAGCGCTTACCGACAATAAAAACCGGACGGCTGCCAATGTACGCAACGCCTTTACGAAAGGATACGGCAGTATTGGTACGCAGGGCTGCGTTTCTTATATGTTTGATGAAAAAGGGCAGATTCTTGTGGCAAAGGATGAATGCGGCATGGAAGCGGACGATCTGATGATGCTTGCACTGGATGCAGGGGCGGATGATTTTTCCGAAGAAGAAGACAGTTATGAAATCCTGACGGCTCCGGAGAGCTTTTCCGCAGTGCGCGAGGCGTTAGAACAGGAAGGGATTCCTCTGGCGAATGCGGAAGTGACGATGCTTCCCCAGACCTATGTCACACTGTCCGAAGAATCCGATCTGAATAATATACGCAAGATCATGGATCTTTTGGATGAAGATGACGATGTGCAGGAAGTATTTCATAATTGGGACGAATAAAAGAAACGAACAGGGAGAACGGATATGGGGACAAATTATAAACCGGAAACGATATGCATCCAGTCAGGCTGGACGCCGAAGAAAGGAGAACCGAGAGTTCTGCCGATCTATCAGAGCACGACATTTAAATACGAAAACAGCGATCAAATGGGGCGGCTGTTTGATCTGGAAGATACGGGGTATTTTTATACCAGGCTGCAAAATCCGACCAACGATGCGGTAGCTGCAAAGATTACAGCGCTGGAAGGTGGAATTGCGGGGATGCTGACTTCTTCCGGGCAGGCGGCGAATTACTATGCGATATTTAATATCTGCGAGGCGGGAGATCACTTTATCTGTTCCAATTCCATTTACGGAGGCACGTTTAATCTGTTCGGGACGACGATGAAAAAACAGGGGATTTCCTGTACGTTCATTAATCCGGACGCTTCCGACGAAGAAATCGAAGCGGCGTTTCTGCCGAATACCAAAGCCGTCTTTGCCGAGACGATTTCCAACCCGTCGCTGGTGGTTTTGGATATTGAGCGTTTTGCTGAAATTGCGCACAGGCATGGCGTTCCGTTAATCATAGACAATACGTTTGCAACGCCGATCAACTGCAGGCCCTTTGAATGGGGAGCGGATATTGTGACGCATTCCACGACAAAATACATGGACGGTCATGCGATGAGCGTAGGCGGCGCCATTATTGATTCCGGCAACTTTGACTGGATGGCGCATAAGGAGAAGTTTCCGGGGCTGACGATGCCGGACGAATCCTATCACGGCATTGTATACGCCGAAAAATTCGGAAAGACGGCGTTTATTATGAAGGCAACGGCACAGCTGATGCGGGATCTCGGTTCCATTCAGTCTCCGCAGAACGCATTTTTATTAAATGTGGGACTGGAAACGCTGCATCTGCGTGTACCGAGGCATTGTGAAAACGCACAGAAGGTTGCGGAATATCTGGAAGGACACGAAAAGGTTGCCTGGGTAAATTATGCAGGCTTAAAAAGCAATAAATATTATTCTCTGGCAAAAAAATATATGCCGGGCGGAACTTGCGGCGTCATTTCTTTCGGTCTTAAGGGGGGAAGAGACGTATCCGTGAACTTTATGGATCGGCTGAAACTGGCTGCGATCGTAACACATGTTGCGGATGCAAGAACCTGCGTGCTGCATCCGGCAAGCCATACGCACAGGCAGATGACAGACGAGCAGCTGACGGAAGCGGGCATAGCGCCGGATTTGATCCGGTTTTCCGTAGGCATAGAACATGCCGGAGATATTATTGCGGATTTAGAACAGGCATTGGCAGCCGTATAATCCATTTAAGGAGGGGTTTCTCATGAAAAAAATACTTTTTGCCGCATCGGAATGCGTGCCGTTTATAAAAACAGGCGGTCTTGCAGACGTATGCGGAGCATTGCCCAAGGAATTTTCAAAGGATGAGTGGGATGTGAGGGTTGTACTGCCGAATTACAGCTGCATACCGGAGCATTTCAGGCATCAGTTTGAATATGTTACGCATTTTTATATGAATGCGGGCAGCTACATCCAGAACAAATATGTCGGTATATTAAAATACGAGCTGGATGGAATTACATACTACTTCATTGATAACGAAGAGTATTTTAACTGCTTCCAGCCATACGGCAATATCCGGTATGATATCGAAAAATTTACATTCTTTGACAAGGCGGTGCTCTCGATGCTGCCGCAGATTGATTTCCGCCCGGATCTGATTCACTGTCATGATTGGGAGACAGGGTTTATTCCGGTATATCTGAAAAATGAATTCAGCGCGGACGGATTTTTCTGGGGAATCCGTACAATCATGACGATCCACAATTTGAAATTTCAGGGTGTTTGGGATATTCAGACGATGCGCGGGCTGACCGGTTTTGCAAATGGCCTGTTTGTACCGGATAAGCTGGAATACAAAAAAGACGCCAATATGTTAAAAGGCGGCCTTGTCTATGCGGATTACATTACGACAGTCAGCGATTCGTATGCCAATGAGATCCAGACAAGCGAATATGGAGAAGGTTTAGAAGGACTGCTTGCAGCGCGGCATTTTGATATGCAGGGAATTGTCAACGGTATCGATTATGACGTATACAATCCCGCATCGGATCCGAAGATTTATCATACGTATCACAGAGAAAACTGGCGTCAGAAAAAGAGCCAGAACAAGCAGAAACTGCAGCAGGATTTAGGGCTTGCAGTAGATAAGAAGAAATACATGATCGGTTTGATTTCCCGTCTGACAGATCAAAAAGGGCTCGATCTGATCAATTACATGATGGATTATATTGCGGATGACTTTACGCAGTTTGTAATTATCGGAACCGGGGATGTCAAATATGAAAATATGTTCCGTCATTATGCGTGGAAATATCCGGATCGTATTTCTGCGAATATCTGTTACTCTGACGATCTGGCGCATAAATTGTATGCCGCAGCAGACGCATTTTTGATGCCGTCCAGATTTGAACCCTGCGGATTGACGCAGCTGATTTCGTTCCGTTACGGTACGGTTCCGATCGTACGGGAGACGGGAGGACTCAGGGATACCGTACAGCCGTTTAACGAATACGACAATACCGGGGAAGGTTTCTCTTTCAGCAATTACAATGCGGATGAGATGCTTGGCATTATTAATTACTCAAAGCATATTTATTTTGACCGGAAGCGTCAGTGGAATCAGATGGTAGACCGGGGAATGGAAATGGATTACTCCTGGAAGTCGTCGAAAGAAAGATATCAGAATCTTTACAATTATCTGCTTGGTTATTAATAATACCGGATCCATCGGGACATACTAAACAAAAAGGAGGGTACGAAAAGTACCCTCTGTTTTTGTGAGGTAAAAAGCATGGGCGATACAAATCAGAATCAGGATGTAATGGACAACGTGAAAGAATACGGGCAGGCAGTCTTAAACAATCCAAAAACGAACCACCAGATCCATCTGTTAAATGTGATCGGTGAGATCGAGGGACATGAATGCCTGCCTTCGACAACAAAAACAACAAAATATGAGCATGTTCTTCCGCAGCTTGCGGTGATCGAAGACAGTGAAAAGATCGACGGCATTCTTTTGATGCTGAATACGGTAGGCGGCGATGTGGAAAGCGGGCTTGCGATTGCGGAAATGGTGGCGTCGGTAGATAAGCCGTCCGTTTCCCTTGTGCTTGGAGGGTCCCATTCGATCGGCGTGCCGCTTGCGGTTTCTACCGATTATTCTTTTATTGTCCCAAGCGGGACGATGGTCATTCATCCGGTCCGCATGAGCGGAACGGTGATCGGAGCAAAACAGACATACGACTATTTTAAGCAGATGCAGAATCGAATTTTACGTTTTGTGGAAAGCCATTCGGGTGCAAAACAGAAACGAATGGAGGAGCTGATGATGAATACCGATATGATGTCCAAGGACCTTGGAACGATACTGGTAGGAGAAGAGGCGGTAAAGGAAGGACTCATCAATGAAGTCGGCGGAATTCACGAGGCAGTGAATAAACTGCATGCGCTGATTGATGAAAGTAAAAAAAGAAAAAACGAAAACGGTTAGAGACTGCGAAAAGAAACTTAGAGCGAGAAAAAAACACTGGAAAAGAATCCTCCCATAAGATATAATTATTAAAATATCTTTTGGGAGGATCTTTGCGTTTGATATGGGGGAATAAAAAGCAAGGGCAGGCAGGGATGGGGACTGCCGCTGCCTGCAAAACAAAATGAGCGGAAGAGGAGGAAAATCATGGGTGTATTGGAAGTAAAGAACGTATCGTATTATTACAGCAAAGACCGGATGGTCGTGGACGATGTGAGCGAAATCTTTGAAAGAGGGAAAATGTATGTGATCTTAGGACCTTCCGGCTGCGGGAAGACGACGCTGCTTTCGCTTCTGGGAGGACTGGACCTGCCCAAAGCGGGACAGGTTTTGTTTGAAGGACAGGAGGTTCGAAAAAAGGAACTGGAAGAACACAGGCGCAGCCATATTTCTTTCGTGTTTCAGAATTATAACCTGATCGACTATATGACGCCGGTGGAAAATGTAGAGCTTACGGCAAGGCAGGAAGCGCTTCCAATCTTAGAGAAGCTTGGGTTATCCAGAGAAGAAGCAAAGAGAAACGTTTTAAAGCTTTCCGGCGGACAGCAGCAGCGTGTGGCAATCGCACGGGCGTTAGCTTCGGGGAATCCTGTGATTTTAGCGGATGAGCCGACCGGGAATCTGGATGAGGATATGGCAAAAGAGATTACCGGAATTTTTCAGGAGGCGGCAAAAGAGTACGACAAGTGCGTGGTGATCGTATCCCATTCCAATGAAGTGGCAAAGCAGGCGGATGTAGTGCTTGAGATGGATCATGGGAAACTCAATCGCGTTGAAGCCAAATAGAACAAAGGAGGGGAACGGATGGGTGTACGGCATCGCGCGTTTCTTTATCTGACGCGAAATAAGAAAAAAGCAGTCATTTTACTGGCGATCCTGACGTTTATCACAACCCTGGTTCTTCTGTGCACGGCTGTGGGCAATGCGGCAGATGCATCGGTGCGTAAACTGCGGGAACAGATGGGCGGTTATTTTAAGATTGAAATGGATTTCACGCAGGGAAAATTCGGGAGGATTGACGATACACTTCTGAAGAACGTAGTGGATGCGGGAGGAATCAAAGCAGTCAACGGCATGGATCTCCAGTATTTTATCACGGAGGATCTGAAACTTTTTCCCGGACGTTTCACTGCGGAAGGGAACGTAAAAGCGAAACTGGCCAGATTTCTGGGAAATACAGACAGCAGCCTGAACGAATATTTTATGCTGGAATATTACCTGCTTACAGACGGGCGGCACGTTGCCCCGGACGATCACAGCGCAGCAGTGATTTCCGACGTTCTTGCAAAAGAAAACAATCTTTCGGTCGGAGATGTTTTTAAGGTTCGGTACAATGAAGAAAATTTAACCGAAGAGCAGAGGGAACGCATCACTTCTCATACGCTTGAAGTGGTCGGCATATATCATATCGATTATCCGCAGGGGTATCAAAGCGCCAATTCTGCAGAGTGTGATATCGAAGAGAATTTTATCTTTACGGATACGGCGTTCATCCGGGAAGTCTATGGTGAGGCTGCCGGAGCCGAGATCGATCTGTATACGGCAGGGGCTGCGTTTTTTGTAGAAAATCCGAAAGAGCTGGACGGGATTATGGGAAGGCTTTTGGAATCTGCAGATTATAACTGGGACGAATACGTCGTTGTAAAGAACAACAAAACGTATGAGGATTCCGCTGCTCCTTTGGAGAGACTCTCCGGACTGGTGAAGATGATGGTGGTTGTGATAGCCGTTGTCAGTGCGGTAATGCTCTCTTTGATTTTATTTTTGTGGATGCGGGAGCGTATGCACGAGATCGGAATTTACCTTTCGATTGGCATCCGAAAAGCGGAGATTTTCAGACAGCAGATCCTGGAAAATCTCTTAGCCGCCGTTATCGCATTTTTTCTGGCATGGGGGATTTCCGCAGCCGCAGCCGGACTGACCGGACAGATGATTGCGGATTCTTTTTCGAAAGAGAGTGCACAGCAGCAAGCGGCGGATTCAAAAACAGAGGAAACGATGGAGCTGCAGATCTGTATTGGCGCAGTGGAACTTTTGGAGATTGCAGGATTTGGATTTCTGATTGTTCTTTTGTCCACAAGCGTATCTTCGGTGACGGTTCTTCGGATGCAGCCGAAGGATATTTTGGCGAAGATGAGTTAGCCGCATGGTCGGAACGAAAGGTTCCGGCCTTTCTTGTGCTCTGTTTTTCTTTCTGTCCGATGAGTAAAATTTTCCTTAATGACAACTCAGCTAAAATATGGTAAACTGGAAAGGAACGAATTTTTCACAAGAGGGAGGCAGGTATGTCATTTTTAGAAGCGGTACTTATGGGGATCATACAGGGATTAACGGAATTTCTGCCGGTCAGCAGTTCCGGGCACCTGGCGTTGTTTAAAATTTTATTTGACGTAGAGACGGATACGGGAATGCTTTTTGATGTATTGCTGCATCTGGGAACGCTGCTTGCGATCTTTGCTGTATTTTATAAGGATATTTTTCATATGATCGGCGAAGGGGTTGCGATTATCGGAGATTTTTTTCGGAATGCGGTTATTTTTTTCGGAAATGTATTTCAGAAAAAAGACGATCCTTATTACAGACTGATCGATAACAGCTATCGTAAATTTGTCATGTTGGTGATTGTGTCTACCATACCCACCGGAATTATCGGTTACGCGGCTTCCGATGTTATAGAGTCGGCGTCGCAGTTTTTGATTGTTCCGGGATGTTTTCTTGTACTTACTTCAATTCTGCTGTTTATTTCCGACAGAATTGACTCCGGCAGCAAGACGCCGAAAAACGTTTCTTATTCCAACGCATTTTTTATCGGTATCTGCCAGGGATTTGCGACTTTGCCGGGACTGTCGAGATCGGGGACGACGATTGCGGCGTGCCTTTTGAGTAAATTTAACCGTAAGTTTGCAGTGAAATATTCGTTTATCATGTCGATACCTGCCGTACTTGGCGCCGTTGTGTTAAAGCTTACGGATTTAAAGGAAGTATCTGTGACGGCATCGGATGCCGGCTGTTACGCGGCAGGCGTTTTATGCGCCGCCGTTGTGGGTTACATTTGTATCCGGGCGATGCTCGTCGTAGTCAAACAGAGAAAATTTACAATTTTTGCAGTGTATTGTTTTATCATCGGCGTCGTTTCGATCGGCGGATATTTTTATACGGCATAAATCATGGAGGAAATTATGGCAGCTAGGAGAAAAAATGCCGCAGGACGAAAACAGGCAAAAAAAACGTCTGCAAAAAGAAAAACAAACAGGAAAACAGGCGGCAGAACGGCGAAGGGACTTGCGTTTGAAAGCGAAGTGACGCTTTGGATTCTGCTTGCGGTATCTATTCTGCTGTTTGTCAGTAATTTTGGAATTGGCGGGAAACTCGGCAGTATGGCGAGCACATTTATTTTCGGGTTATTCGGAATTACGGCGTATGTATTTCCGATTATACTGTTTGTCGGTTCCTGTTTTCTGATTTCCAATAAAAGGAATCATTTTGCAATATTTAAATTTATTGCCGGGATTTTGTTATTTTGTGCGGTCTGCATGTTTGCCCAGCTTCTGGTTTTGGATTCTGATGCGGCGGGATCGAATCTTATGCAGGCGGCGTATACATATGCTTCGCTTCATAAAGCAGGCGGCGGCTTTCTGGGCGGCTTTTTTGTATGGCTCTGCGTGCCGAATTTCGGTGTGTTCGGTTCCTATGTTATTTCGGTGATCGTTATGATCATATCGCTGGTTTTAATCACGGAGCGTTCCGCTTTGCTTGGGATGAAACGGGGCAGCAAAAAGATTTATGAATCTGCAAAAGAAGATGCCGTACGTATGCATGAGAGGCAGCAGCAAAGAGAGCAGAAGCGTATGCAGAGGCGTATGGATAAGAAAGTAGAAGGCGTAGCGATCGATACGAAGATACAGAAAAAAGAAGATTTCTTTGGAGATGAAATCAGTGAGGTAAAACCGGAGGAAGATCTTGTTCTTCCAAAGGTGAAAAAGAGAGAACGTATTCCGGTTGCGCCGGTAGAAGCGGACAGTTCCGATCTGCCTGTGATTGCGGATATTACCGATGTGATTTTAGAGGAAGAAGGGCTTAAGAAGAGGGAGACGCCGGATCTGCCGGAAATCTTTATCGAACCGGTGGAAGAAGAGGTTAAGGCTTCGCCGGAATATGAAGATGCTGCGATGCTGGAGAGTTTGCTTTCGGATGCCGGCAATATGGCGGAGTTGAAAGCGGAAGAACCCGTAGAACAGGAGCATAAACCGCCGCAGAGAGAAGAAAAGCCGAAAGCGGACGCTTCTCAGCAGCCTGTGGCTGTACAGGAATCCGCAGCTGTTTCCCACGCACCGAAAGCCCATGTCTTTCCGCCCGTTTCTCTCTTAAAACAGGGAAGTGCCAAATCAATGGGGGATTCCAAAACGCATCTGCGGGCAACGGCAGCAAAACTTCAGCAGACATTAAAAAATTTCGGCGTAAACGTAACGATTTTAAATGTCAGCAGCGGTCCCTCTGTGACGCGTTATGAAATTCAGCCGGAAATGGGTGTAAAAGTCAGTAAAATTGTAAATTTAACGGATGATATCAAACTAAATCTGGCGGCGGCGGACATCCGTATGGAAGCCCCGATTCCGGGAAAAGCGGCGATCGGTATTGAAATTCCAAATAAAGAAACGGTTCCGGTTATGTTCCGGGATCTGATCGAATCGGAAGAATTTGAGAACAATACATCCAAAATTGCATTTGCCGCAGGAAAGGATATTGCCGGGCAGGTGGTTGTGACGGATATTGCAAAAATGCCTCATCTGCTGATTGCAGGGGCAACCGGTTCCGGTAAATCCGTCTGTATCAATACGATCATTATGAGTATTTTGTATAAAGCGCATCCGGATGACGTCAAGCTGATTATGGTAGACCCGAAAGTCGTGGAATTAAGCGTTTACAACGGTATCCCGCATTTAATGATCCCGGTTGTTACCGATCCGAAAAAAGCGGCGGGCGCATTGAACTGGGCAGTTGCGGAGATGGATGAGCGTTATCGGAAATTTGCCGAATACGGTGTCCGTGATCTCAAAGGTTATAATGCAAAGGTAGCTTCTGTCGCGGATATCGATGATGCACAAAAACCTCAGAAGCTGCCGCAGATCGTTATTATCGTAGACGAGCTTGCGGATCTGATGATGGTGGCTTCTCATGAGGTAGAAGCTTCGATCTGCCGTCTGGCGCAGCTCGCGCGGGCGGCGGGGCTGCATTTGATTATTGCGACGCAGCGCCCTTCTGTCAATGTCATTACAGGGCTGATCAAGGCAAATATGCCGTCTAGGATCGCCTTTTCCGTAACTTCCGGCGTCGATTCTAGAACGATTTTGGATATGGTGGGTGCAGAGAAGCTCTTGGGCAAAGGCGATATGCTATTTTTCCCGCAGAATTTCCAGAAACCGCTGCGTGTACAGGGCGCTTTTGTTTCGGATAAGGAAGTTTCGGATGTAGTGGATTTTCTGAAAAACGAAAACGGGACGGTAGAATACAATTCTTTTGTGCAGGAGAAAATGGAACAGTCGGAGAATTTGTCTGTGCCGATTGCGGACGGCGTCGGCAGATCCGACGACAAAGATGTGCTCTTTCGGGAGGTCGGCAGGTTCTTGATCGAAAGCGAGAAAGGTTCTATCGGCTCGATCCAGCGGAAGTTTAAAGTCGGGTTTAACCGTGCCGCACGTATTATGGATCAGTTGGAAGAAGCCGGGCTCGTGGGACCGGAAGAAGGGACAAAAGCCCGGAAGGTTTTGATGTCCCCGGAAGAATTTGAACAGTATTTGGAAGAATGTGTTTAGGAGGAATGGAATGAAAACAGATATTGAAATCGCACAGGAAGCAGAACTGCTCCCCATTCGGGAAGTCGCTGCCAGGCTGGATATTTCAGAAGATGAGCTGGAGTTGTACGGAACATACAAAGCAAAGCTGACCGATGAACTTTTGCAGAAGCATGCAGACAAACCGGACGGGAAATTAGTGCTGGTAACAGCTATCAATCCGACCCCTGCCGGGGAAGGGAAGACGACGACGAGTATCGGGCTTGGGCAGGCGTTTGGGCTGATGGGGAAAAAAGCAGTGCTTGCGCTTCGCGAGCCGTCGTTAGGACCATGCTTTGGCATCAAAGGCGGCGCTGCCGGAGGCGGGTATGCGCAGGTGGTTCCGATGGAAGACCTGAATCTCCATTTTACCGGAGATTTTCATGCGATTACGGCGGCAAATAATCTTCTGGCGGCTCTGCTGGACAATCATATACAGCAGGGAAACGCACTTGGGATCGATCCGAGACAGATCGTCTGGAAACGCTGTATGGATATGAACGACCGTTCGCTGCGCAATATAGTCGTAGGACTCGGCAGTAAGATGGACGGCATGGTGCGGGAAGATCACTTTGTGATCACGGTTGCTTCGGAAATTATGGCGATTCTCTGTCTGGCAGACGACCTGCAGGATTTAAAACGGCGTCTGGCAAGGATCATCGTCGCGTATACGTTTGACGGGAAACCGGTCACGGCAGACGATCTGCAGGCGGTGGGGGCTATGGCTGCTTTGTTAAAGGAAGCGATGAAACCGAACCTGATCCAGACGTTAGAACATACGCCCGCGATCGTCCACGGCGGTCCGTTTGCCAATATTGCGCACGGCTGCAATAGCATACGCGCCACAAAAGCAGGCCTGAAGCTGGCGGATATCGTTGTGACGGAAGCCGGATTTGGTGCGGACCTTGGCGCGGAGAAGTTTTTTGATATCAAGTGCAGAAAAGCAGGCCTTCATCCGGACTGCGTTGTTTTGGTCGCAACCGTCCGGGCGTTAAAATATAACGGCGGCGTACCGAAGACGGAACTTGCCGCAGAAAATTTAAACGCGCTAAAGCGCGGAATCGTAAATCTGGAGAAGCATATAGAAAACCTCCTGAAATATCAGGTTCCGGTTGTCGTGGCACTTAATTCTTTCGTGACGGATACGAAAGCGGAAACGGATTTTGTGGAAGAGTTCTGCAGGAGCAGGGGATGCGATTTTGCACTGTCAAACGTATGGGAACACGGCGGCGAAGGAGGCGTTGCGCTTGCCGAAAAGGTACTTGAAGTATTAGAACAAAAAGAAAGCCGGTTTCAGACGTTGTATCCGGACGAAGCGGGGCTGGAAGAAAAAATCGAGACGATCGCAAAAGAGATCTACGGTGCAGAAGGCGTGACTTATAGTCCGTCCGCCAAAGCGGAATTAAAAAAGATTACGGAACTTGGCATGGGAAGCTTTCCCGTCTGCCTTGCCAAAACGCAGTATTCTTTATCGGATGATCCCGCAAAACTGGGAAGACCGCACGGATTTAGCATAAATGTAAGGGAAGTGTACGCATCGGCAGGCGCCGGATTTGTCGTTGCGATCTTAGGCGCAATGATGACAATGCCGGGACTTCCGAAAACCCCGGCGGCAAATAACATCGATGTCGATGAAAACGGACGCATTACAGGCTTGTTTTAAAGGAGGACTTATGGCACAGTTAATTGACGGAAAGAAAATTTCAGCACAGATCAAAGAAGAATTAAAAGAACAGACGGCACAGCTAAAGGAAGCGGGGATTGAGGGAACGCTTGCCGTGATTCAGGTAGGAGACGACGCTGCGTCAAGCGTGTATGTCCGCAATAAGAAAAAAGCGTGCGAATACATCGGCATTCATTCCAAATCGTATGAACTTCCCAGTGAGACGACACAGAAAGAACTTTTAAAGCTGATTGAGGATCTGAACGCAGACGATTCCGTGAATGGTATTTTGGTACAGCTTCCGGTTCCGGCGCATATTGATGAAAAGACGATTATCAATGCAATTTCGCCGGATAAAGATGTGGACGGATTTCATCCGGAAAGTGTCGGATCCTTAACGATCGGGCAGCCGGGGTTTGTTTCTTGTACGCCGGCGGGCATTATAGAACTTTTGAAACGTTCCAATGTAGAAATGGACGGGAAAAACTGCGTGATCGTAGGCAGAAGCAATATCGTCGGAAAACCGATGGCGCTTTTGATGCTTCGGGAAAATGCCACGGTAACCGTGACGCATTCCCATACGAAACATCTGAAAGAAATCTGCCGGAATGCGGATATTCTGATCGTTGCGATCGGAAAAAAAGAATTTATCACAGGAGAGTATATTAAACCGGGCGCCGTTGTGATCGATGTGGGAATCCACAGGGATGAAAACAATAAATTGTCCGGAGACGTCAAATATGAGGAGGCAGAACCGATTGCGTCCATGATTACGCCGGTTCCGGGCGGCGTGGGCCCGATGACAATTGCAATGCTGATGCATAATTGCGTAGAAGCCATGACTCGATAATATTGGAGCTGTCAGTGTATGAAATGTAAAAATTGCGGGGAGGAAATTCCAGAAGGTTACGTATACTGCAAGTGCTGCGGCACGGAAGTGCAGCTTGTGCCGGATTATAATCTCTTAGACGAAGATATTTTAAGCGGCATTATACAAAAAGAAGCAAACGCGGCTCAAAACGCGGGGGAGCTGGGAGAAGAGAAACGGGAAAAACGCAGAAAAAGCCGTTTTATATGGGGAGGCATCTGCGTCGTTCTTTTGATTGCCGTTTTAACATTGTTTTTTTTGTATCGCCATATTCAGGAAAAAAATGCTAACAGTTATGCGTATCAATACCATACGGCGGAGGAATATATCGCAAAAAAAGATTACGGAAATGCCAGAAGATACTTAGAACGGGCATTGGAATTAAAACCGGGGGATGCCGATGCCAGGAATCGTCTGTTGGAACTTTATCTTGCCGGACATGAAGAAGAAGCTGCTGTTTCTTTGCTGGAAGAAATGATATCGGAAGATAAATCCGACAAACAAGCGGTTCGAACATTGATCGGGCTGTATGATGAGCGGGAAGAATATGACAAAATTTTAGAACTGTGTGAAACGGTAAAGAGCGGAAGAATGCTGGATCTGTTTGAAGATTATCTGGTGGACCAGCCGAAATTCAGCAAAATATCGGGAACTTACGGCAAGCCGATCACGATTTCTATTTTGGCAGAACAGGGGTATGATGTGTTTTATTCGACAGACGGGAGCGAGCCGGATGAACATGGGAAGCCCTATCGCGAGTCGATTTCTCTGGAACAAGAGGGAACGACACAGATTAAGGCGGTTACCCGGAATGAAAAGGGAATTTACAGCCAGATTGTCACGGCGACATATACCATCCGGTATGAAGCTCCGGATATGCCGAACGTAACGCCCGCGGGAGGAACATACAGCGAGCCGCAGATGATCCATGTTTCGGTTCCGGAGGATTGTACGGCGTATTATACCTGGGACGGAAGCGATCCGACGAGGGAATCCGCCCGTTATACGGGAACGCTGGAAATGCCGCAGGGCAATCATGTGCTGTCCGTGATTTTAGTCAATTCGTCCGGATTGGAAAGCTGTATCTACCGTGTGAATTATATTTATATGCCGTAAGAAATGGTTGGCGTATATCAAGCAGCCTGTATCTGCAGACTGCGCTGTTGGAGGAAATATGGAAAAGAAAAGAGTTGTAATAAAGATCGGTTCTTCTTCCCTGCAGCATCCGGAAACCGGAAAGATCGATTTTCTGAAAATGGAGCGTCTGGTCCGGGAACTCTGCGATTTAAGAAATCGAGGGCTGGATGTCTGTCTGGTCAGTTCCGGTGCCATTGCAGCCGGACGGATGTTTATGGGAATCAAAGAACTGCCGATGCACATTGCAAAAAAGCAGGCATGTGCGTCCGTGGGGCAGGCAAGGCTGATGATGACGTATCAGAAGCTGTTTGCCGAATATCATCAGACGGCGGGACAGGTTCTGATGACAAAAAATACAATGCTCGATCATGTGTCGCGGAAAAATGCGCAGAATACATTTGAAGAACTATTTGCACTTGGTGTCATACCGATCGTAAATGAAAATGACACCGTATCTACTTACGAAATACAGTTCGGGGATAACGATACGCTTTCCGCGCTGGTCGCTTCTTTGGTATCGGCGGATCTTTTAATCCTGCTGTCAGACATTGACGGGCTTTATACGGACGATCCGCACAGCCATCCGGACGCAGAGCTGATCGAAAACGTCGACGTTATCGATGAAACGCTTCTGCATATGGCAAAAGAGTCCACCGGAAGCGACGTTGGAACCGGAGGGATGGCGACAAAGTTGACTGCAGCGAAAATTGCCACGAAATCCGGGGCGGATATGATTATAGCAAACGGGAAAGACGCAGGGATTCTACACAGGATTTTTGAGGGAAATTATGTCGGGACTCTGTTTCATTCCCATTATGATGAAGATTTTTATATCAGCGATTTTATAGAGGAGACGCTTTAACTTATGAATCAGAAGAGTATAGACAGAATCAATGCATTATACCGAAAATCGAAAGCCGAAGGATTGACCGAAGCAGAAAAGTCGGAACAGGAAGTCCTCAGGAAGGAATTTATCGCTTCCGTCAGGAATAATTTAAAAGCCCAGCTGGATCGGATCGATGTGCAAAACCCGGACGGGACGATTGTGAATCTTGGTGAAACCCATGGAAACCAAACAGCAAATTAGAAAGCGCCGCCTGATCTGCCGGGAGGAGATGGATGAGACGGCGGTAAGGCAGATTTCCGTGCAGATTGGAAACCGTTTGTGGGAGTATTTTGAGAGAGGGCAAACGGTCCGAAAAGTCGGTGTATACGGCTATTATCCCCATAGAAAAGAAGTGGATTTGACAATCTTATACCAAAATCTGTTACAGGCAAACGTTCCCTTGGCATTTCCGCGGGTCTCCGGTGAGACGATGGAATTTTTTCGGGTACGTTCAATGGAAGAGGATTTTGAGGAAGGTGCGTTTCATATCATGGAACCCCGACGAAGCTGCAGCCGGGCGGATTTTTATGATGCGGTGTGTCTGATTCCCGGCAGTGTATTTGACCGTAAAGGGAACCGTTACGGATACGGGAGGGGCTATTATGACAGGTATTTGTCTCTGCATCCGAAACTATACCGGATGGGAATTGCCTATGAGGAACAGACAGAAGATGAGATTCTGCCCGAACGCTGCGATGTCTCTATGCATGCGCTGGCAACGGAGAAGGGAATTCTTTTTTTTGGTACTTAGAAAAAATGTGCGCAGAGAACGATTTCGTTAAAAAAGGAGAAGTCAGTATGGAATTATTGGAGATTTGTAAACAGGCAAAGAAAGTCAGGCAGCAGGTCGGGATACTTACGACGGATCAAAAGAACGCCGCGCTTTTGGCCGTTGCAGACCGGCTGGAAGCATGCAGTGAAATGCTGATTGCAGAAAATGAAACGGACATGGAAAACGGCAGAAACAACCGGATGGCGGAAGGACTTTTGGACCGTCTGAAACTTTCGGAAGAGAGAATTGCGCAGATGGCGGAAGGGCTGCGGCAGATTGCGCAGCTGAACGATCCGATCGGAGAGGTGCTTTCCATGAAAAAGCGTCCGAACGGCCTGATGATCGGAAAAAAACGCGTGCCTTTGGGCGTGATCGGGATTATTTATGAGTCCCGTCCCAATGTAACGGCAGATGCGTTCGGCCTGTGCTTTAAGACCGGCAATGTCGTGATTCTGCGCGGCGGAAAGGATGCGATTCATTCCAATCGGGCAATCGTAAACTGTATTCAGGCAGCGTTAGAAGAGCAGAATCTTCCGAAAGAAGCGATTTCTTTAATTACCGATACTTCCCATGAAACGGCACGGGAATTTATGCACATGAACGGATATGTGGATGTGCTGATTCCGCGGGGCGGCGCGGGATTAATCCGAACCGTCGTAGAAAACGCGACGATTCCCGTGATTGAAACCGGAACCGGAAACTGTCATATTTTTGTAGACGAAAGCGCGGATTTTGAGATGGCGCTTGCAATCATTGACAACGCAAAAACACAGCGGATCGGCGTCTGCAATGCCTGTGAATCGCTTTTGATCCATGAAAAGATCGCAGAGCGGTTTATGCCGTTGCTGCAAAAGCGGCTGGTGGAAAAAAAGGTGGAGATCCGCGCAGACGAAACACTCAAAGAGACTTTAACGGACGCTGCCAACGTAGTTTTGGCATCCGAAGAAGACTGGGGCAGGGAATATCTGGATTATATAATATCTGCAAAGACGGTTGCGTCCGTAAAAGAAGCGATTGCGCATATCAACCGTTATAATACGGGGCATTCGGATGCCATTATTACCGAAAATTATGCAAATGCACAGACATTTTTGGATGAGGTGGACGCGGCTGCCGTTTACGTCAATGCAAGCACGCGTTATACCGACGGCTTTGAATTTGGGTTCGGCGCCGAGATCGGGATCAGCACGCAGAAGCTTCATGCGAGAGGACCGATGGGGTTAGAAGCTTTGACCAGTACAAAATATATTATATACGGAAACGGACAGGTTCGCCCGTAAACTTGCAATACCGGTTTTGGATGAAAATAATGATGTTTTGCGGTATCATGTATTTCATGCAGAGTTGGTGACAAGGTATTCTGAAAACAGAAAGCTGTATTTATATGATATTATAAATATAAAAAAGAAACGAGTACCTCGTTTGAGCCATAAGACAGTACGGTTAAAAACTCATTTTTTATTTTGATTATATGACAGAAAGGGAGAACAGCCAAGAGAAATGTATCAGGAAATTGATTTAGATAAAATAGATATTCATGCAGAGCCGCCCATAGAAGAACCGGCCAGGCAGTATTACTTTATGGCAAAATGTAGAAAATGGGTAAAAGGCTTTGAACAAAAACACGGGCGATTACCCAAATCCTGTGTAGTTAATATGGGATGTCAGATGAACGCCAGGGATTCCGAAAAACTGACCGGGATTTTACGAAAGATCGGATACTGCCAGTCTGATTCCGAAGAAGCCGATTTTGTCATCTACAATACCTGCACGGTTCGGGAAAACGCCAATAATAAAGTGTATGGAAGGCTTGGGTATTTAAACGGCATGCAGAAGAAAAATCCGGACATGCTTATCGGGCTTTGCGGCTGTATGATGCAGGAACCATCCGTCGTGGAGAAGATCAAAGAGAGCTATTCTTTTGTAAATTTGATTTTTGGGACGCATAACCTGTTTCAGTTTGCGGAACTTCTTTTTTGTGCCATGGAAAAGCATTCGTCTGCGCAGAAGAAGAAAGCGGATATGACAATCGAAATATGGGAAGATACGGATCAGATCGTAGAAAATCTTCCGAATAAACGAAAATATTTCTTTAAATCCGGCGTTAACATTATGTTTGGCTGTAATAATTTCTGCAGTTACTGCATTGTGCCTTATGTAAGGGGCAGGGAGCGCAGCCGCAGGCCCGAAGAAATTCTGCGGGAGATTGAGGCGCTTGCGGCAGACGGCGTTGTGGAAGTCATGCTTTTAGGACAGAATGTCAATTCTTATGGAAAAAACCTGGAAACGCCGATGACGTTTGCACAGTTACTGCGGGAAGCGGAGAATATCGACGGGATCGAGCGGATTCGTTTTATGACTTCTCATCCCAAAGACCTTTCCGACGAATTGATCGAGACCATGAAACAGTCTAAAAAAATCTGCAGGCATCTGCATCTTCCCCTGCAGTCAGGCAGTTCTAAGATCCTCAAAAAGATGAACCGAAACTATACAAAAGAACAGTATCTGGCGCTTGTGGAGAAGTTGAGAAACGCCATACCGGATATCGCGGTTACGACGGATATTATCGTGGGATTTCCGGGAGAAACAGAAGAAGACTTTGAGGAAACGATGGATGTCGTGCGAAAGGTGCAGTATGACAGCGCGTTTACATTTATCTATTCCAAACGGACGGGAACGCCTGCTGCTTCTATGGAAGATCAGATTCCGGAAGAACTTGTGAAAAAGCGTTTTGACCGATTGTTAAAAGAAGTGCAGCAGATCGCATCTGCAAAGGCAGGGCGGTATACCGGAAGCGTACAAAAGGTATTGATTGAGCAGGTCAACGAGCAGGATGCGCATCTTGTGACCGGAAGGATGAGCAATAATTCCATTGTTCATCTGCCGGGGACAAAAGAGAGGATCGGAACCATTGCTGATGTCCGGTTAACGGAATGCAGAGGGTTTTACTATTTAGGAGAGGTCGTAGGGTAGATGGCAGAGCGATTTCAGAGAAATGACAGGATATTTTTGGGAACGGCAGCGCTCCTTCTCTTTGTCGTCGTTCTCTGGTTTTCTTTTTTTCAGGAAGAAGTAGGGGGAGCGGTAAATGTTACGGTAAACGGACAGCTCTACGGTACCTATTCGCTGAAAAAGGACCGGACCGTAGAGATCGTAATCGGAGAAAAAACGACAAACGTGCTTTTAATCCATGATGGAAAAGCGGATATGACAGAGGCGGACTGCCCCGATCAGCTCTGTGTGCATCAGAAATCGATTTTCAGAGAGAGGGAAACGATCGTATGCCTGCCGAATAAAGTTGTGGCGGAAGTGATCGGCGGAGCGTCCAAAGAGCTGGATTCGGTTACATGAAAGGATTGGCTATGAAAAGAAAAACGGCGCATCTTGGAATGTTTTTGGCATTGGCGTTAATCTGCGGTTATATCGAATCTCTGATTCCGTTTTATTTCGGAGTTCCCGGGATGAAGCTGGGGCTTCCCAATCTTGTGACTGTTGTTATGCTTTCCTGTATCGGTGCAAAAGAAGCGTTTTTCGTATCTGCACTTCGTATTTTACTTTCCGGATTTTTGTTTGGAAATCCGTTTAGCATTCTCTATAGTTTTGGCGGAGGTATCTGCAGTTTTGCCGTTATGTGCCTGCTTTTGCGTACGAAGAAACTTCAGACGGTTTCCGTCAGTACCGCCGGAGGAATGTTTCATAATATCGGGCAGATTGCTGTTGCGGCAGCCGTAGTAGAAAATTATAATCTGTTCTACTATACGCCGGTTCTTATGGTGTCCGGATTTGTGACCGGCTGTTTGATCGGGATTGCCGCGCAGGAGATGATTGTCCGGCTGAACGGACGTATTTGAGGAGGAACTATGTTTTCATATATCAAAGGGACATTGGAAGAAGTTACAGAGGGACAGATTGTGGTGGACTGCCACGGAATCGGCTATCAGATCCAGACGTCGAACGATATTCTGGATGTTCTGCCGTCTATAGGGGCGGATCTTAAGATTTATACTTACCTGCATGTCAAAGACGACGGAATCGCTTTATTCGGCTTTCCGACGAAGGAAGACCTTACGATTTTCTGTCTGCTGCTTCGTGTCAACGGGATCGGACCGAAAGGAGCGCTTGGAATTCTTTCGGCTTTGTCAGCCGACGAACTGCGGTTTGCCGTTTTAGCGGGAGATGCAAAGGCAATTGCAAAAGCGCCCGGTATCGGCGCAAAGTCGGCGCAGCGCATCATTCTGGAGTTAAAAGATAAGCTGAATCTAAGCGATGTGCTGCAGGAGCGGAAAGCAGACACATTGCAGCAGCCGTCTTCCCATGCGGATACCGCCAGAAACGAGGCGGTTTCTGCGCTTACAGCGCTCGGCTATTCTTCTTCCGAAGCATTGTCTGCGGTCACAAAGGCGGATTTTGCAGACGGCGCAGATGTGGAAGAGATTTTGAAAGCTGCTTTAAAACAGATGGCAATGATATAAGGAGGAGAGGATGGAAGAACGTGTCATATCCACCCAGATACAGGAAGAAGACCTTACTATAGAAACCAGTCTGCGTCCGCAGACGCTGATCGATTATATCGGGCAGGCAAAGACAAAGGAAAATTTAAAAGTCTATATCGAAGCAGCGAAATTACGCGGGGAAGCATTGGATCACGTACTTTTTTTCGGACCGCCGGGGCTTGGGAAAACCACGCTTGCCGGAATTATCGCAAATGAAATGGGAACGCATATGAAGATTACCAGCGGTCCCGCCATCGGCAAACCGGGAGAAATGGCGGCAATCTTAAGCAACCTTCACGAAGGGGATCTGCTTTTTGTCGATGAGATCCATCGGTTAAACCGTCAGGTAGAAGAAGTGCTTTACCCGGCAATGGAGGATTATGTGATCGATATTATGATCGGAAAAGGGGCGACGGCGCGTTCCATCCGTCTGGATCTTCCGAAATTTACCCTGGTAGGGGCGACGACAAGAGCCGGGCTTTTATCGGCGCCTCTGCGGGATCGCTTCGGCGTCGTACACCATTTGGAATTTTATACGGTAGAGGAGCTTTCGACCATTATTCTGCATTCTGCAAAAAAACTTAACGTTGCCGTCGATGAGGAAGGGGCTTTTGAGCTGGCAAGGAGAAGCCGGGGAACGCCAAGGCTTGCCAACCGTTTTTTAAAACGGGTCAGAGATTTTGCACAGGTAAAATATAACGGAAAGATCACAAAGGAAGTGGCAAAATTTGCGCTGGATCTGCTGGAAGTAGACGATTACGGACTGGATACCAATGACAGAAATATTCTGCTTACGATCATGGAGAAATTTGCCGGAGGACCGGTGGGATTGGACACTCTTGCGGCTGCGATCGGAGAGGATGCGGGGACAATCGAAGACGTCTATGAACCGTTTCTGGTGAAAAACGGATTTATCAACAGAACACCAAAGGGCAGGATAGCGACAGATTTGGCATTTACGCATTTCGGGCTTGCAAGATAGGCAGATAGCCGTTATAATGTAAGGCAGGCAGACCAGGGAGGGGAACGTATGTCATCAAAATCCAGTGCAGAAGTTATTATTGGAGGTAAGATGTATACGCTGAGTGGGTACGAAGGAGAAGAATACTTACAGCGTGTGGCGTCGTATATCAACAATAAGATCAATGAGTTTAATGAAATAGAAGAAGTCCGCCGGTTTTCGGTGGATATGAAAGCGGCTTTGGTGGAATTGAATATTGCCGATGATTTTTTTAAGGCGAAGGACCGGATCGAAAAGCTGGAGCAGGATTTGGAAGTGAAGGAAAAAGAGATTTATGATCTGAAACACGAACTGATCTCCGAACAAATTAAAGCCGAAACAAACCAGGGGACTGCCAGAGAATTAGAAATCCAAAATAAAGAGCTGGCGCTGCAGAAAGCCAAACTGGAAGCGGCGTTGGAAGAGGCGCTGCTCGATAAAGATATAAAAAAGACTGGAAAAAAATAAGAAACTTACAGGGGGACGAGCGGTTTCGTCTCCTTTTTTGTTCTGTAGGAGGTAGCTATGGTGCAGAAACTGGAACTCTTGGCTCCGGCGGGCAGCCTTTCAGCGTTAAAAGCCGTTGTTTGTGCAGGGGCAGACGCCGTTTATTTCGGAGGCGGTTCATTTGGCGCAAGAGCATACGCCGAAAATTTTAATAAAGAAGAAGTCTTAGAAGCCATCGATTACGGTCATATCCATGAAAAGAAACTGTTTTTGACGGTCAATACCCTGTTGAAAGAACGGGAACTGGAAGAAGAGTTATACGAATACCTTCTGCCGTACTATACACGCGGGCTTGACGCCGTGATCGTACAGGATTTTGGCGTGATGCGGTTTCTGCAGAGAAATTTTCCCGATCTTTCGATACATACCAGTACGCAGATGACAGTGACAGGCGCAGAGGGAGCCGGTTTTTTGGCAGGCGCCGGAGCAAAGCGCATCGTTTTGGCGAGGGAATTATCGTTGGAAGAGATACGAACCATACATCAGTCAACCGCGGCGGAGTTGGAATGTTTCGTACATGGAGCCCTGTGCTACTGCTATTCCGGACAGTGCCTGTTTTCCAGCATGTTAGGCGGCAGGAGCGGCAACCGGGGGCGTTGCGCGCAGCCTTGCCGGCTTCCTTATGAGATCTGCGGCAGCCAATGGGAACAACAAAATGGCAGGCGGAAAAACTATCCGTTAAGCCTGAAAGATTTATGTGCGGTTTCTATGATTCCGCAGCTGGCAGAGTGCGGCGTAACTTCCTTAAAAATCGAAGGAAGAATGAAACAGGCGGAATATGCGGCGGGCGTGGTCTCAGTATACCGGGCGTATCTGGACCGATATGAAAGATACGGGGCCAAAGACTATGCCGTGGATGAGAAAGACCGGAAAAAACTGCTCGATCTGGGGAACCGCAGCGGCTTTACGGAAGGATATCTAACGAAAAGAAACGGACCGGATATGGTGACATTCGACAGTCCCGCACATGAAAAAAGAACAGCCGGAAAGGAGAGGCTTCCCGAGGAAATAAAAGAAAAGATTACCGGCAGCCTGAAGATAAAAAAAGGCATGCCGTCGGAATTAACCGTTTCTTTCCGCGGGATCCAGGCAACGGTATGTTCCGATATTCCGGTAAGGGCGGACCGGCAGCCCTTGACGAAAGAGTCGATTCGCTTAAGATTGTATAAGACCGGGAATACGCCGTTTGTATTTGAACGGCTGGATATCTTATTGGAACCGGGACTGTTTTTGCCGGCGGCTTCGCTCAATGAATTACGCCGCAGGGGATTGGAGGCATTAAAGGAACAGGTGATCCAGGGATACTTCAGAACCGCCAAACAAAATATTCAAAAGACAAAAGCCGCACAAAACAGGCAGCCGGCAGCGATTACGCGGCAGCACTTTACGGCTTCTGCGGAAACGATCGAACAGGCGCAGGTTCTGCTTGGTACACCATGGATTTCCGGGATTTATCTTGACAGCGCCGTTTTTGCACATACAGAGCTTGTACATGCGCTTGCGAAAATGTACCGGCAGGCAAACGATGCGGGGAAAGAGCTTTTTTACATTCTGCCCGCCGTATTTAGAAACCATACCGCTGTATTTTATCGGTCCGTATTACCAAAACTAAAGACAGACGGTTTTTTAGTGAAAAGTTATGATGCGCTGGGGTTTTTACTGAAAGAAAAAATTGCGCCGAAGCAAATCCGGATTGACCACAATTTGTATACCTGGTCTGCGGAAAGCAAAGCTGCTTTTCGTGCACTTGGGGTGGAAGGGGATACGGTTCCGTTTGAATTGAACAGGGCGGAAATCAAACGCCGGGACAATACAGAAAGCGAAATGGTAATCTACGGCTATCAGCCGCTGATGACAAGCGCTCAGTGCGTGTTTAAAAACAGCGGAACATGCAGGAAAACCCCGCAGAACTGCCGGTTAAAAGACCGTTACGGTATTTGTTTTCCGGTGAAAAACTATTGTCAGGAATGTTACACTGTGATTTATAATTCCAGGCCGCTTTGGATATTTCCGTTTACCGGGGAATTAAAAAGTTACGGAATCGGCGCGTTTCGATTTTCTTTTACGATAGAGTCTGGGGAGCAGACAGCGCAGGTCTTAGAAAACTTTGAACGACAGGCGCCCTTTGACAAGGAACGTTTTACGTATGGGCATTATAAGAGAGGCGTAGAATAGAGGAAATTATGAGCAGTATTTTTTGTGAAGTATCCAAATATCTGATGATTATATTTTTTGCACTGTATACCTGGGAGTGTTTTTCTGTGTTTAAAAGGAAAAGCAAAGACCGTCAGAATGCGATTTTCCGGCGGCAGAATCTGTTTCTGTTTCTGCTGCATCTGGACGGGTATCTTGTATTATTCGATCAGACGGACAATCCTAAAATCCTGATTTTTTACGCCGTGCAGGCAGTGTTCTTTTTGATTGTGATCAGCAGCTATAAACTGCTTTATGAACATTCGGCGCAGCTTCTGGTAAACAATATGTGTATGCTGATGGCGATCGGTTTTCTGATCTTAAGCAGGCTTTCTTATGAAAAAGCGGTCAAGCAGTTTACCATTGCCGTCGGTTCGATGATCTTTGCACTGGGGCTTCCGTATCTGATTCAGAAAGTCCGTTTTATCCGCAGGCTTTCCTGGCTGTATGCCGGAATCGGTCTGCTGGCGTTATCGGTTGTGGCGGTTCTGGGAGCGACGAGCTACGGTGCAAAAATATCATTTACCGTTGCCGGCATATCGATCCAGCCCTCGGAATTCGTGAAAATTCTATTTGTATTCTTTGTTGCGGGTATGCTGCATCAGTCCAGGGAATTCAAACAAGTGGCGGTTACAACGGCTGCAGCGGCGGCGCATGTGATCATTCTGGTCTTATCCAAAGATCTGGGAGGTGCACTGATATTTTTTGTCGTCTATCTTGTGATGCTCTATGTGGCAACCGGAAATCCGTTTTATTTTATCGGCGGGCTTGCCGGCGGCTGTGCGGCTTCTGCCGCTGCGTACCGTCTGTTCGCGCATGTACGCGTCCGCGTCGTGGCATGGCGCGATCCGTTAAGCGTCATTGACAAAGAAGGTTATCAGATCTGTCAGTCGTTGTTTGCCATCGGTACCGGCGGCTGGTTCGGCGTCGGTTTATATCAGGGAATGCCGGAAAAGATTCCCAAAGTGGAGCAGGATGTCGTATTTTCCGCGATTTCCGAAGAACTGGGCGGTATTTTTGCCATCTGCCTGATTGTCGTATGCATGAGCTGTTTTTTGATGTGTTTAAATATAGCCATGCAGTTGAAAGACGGATTTTATAAACTGGTAGCGCTCGGGCTTGGGACAACCTATGGATTTCAGGTCTTTTTAACGGTCGGAGGCGTGATCAAGTTTATTCCTTCTACCGGCGTAACGCTGCCATTTGTCAGTTATGGCCTGACATCCCTTGTGAGCTTGTATATCGGGGTGGGATTTGTGTTAAATGTGGGACTGCAGCCGAAAAAATATCAATAAGGAGTGAAGAAG
>OFHN01000261.1_pt1 | contig 51185 bp, 49 predicted proteins | sample 1521321 | NCBI WGS metagenome assembly OFHN01 (sample SAMEA3504130, study PRJEB24116) | mouse gut metagenome | biome: mouse gut; feature: mouse-associated habitat; material: faeces | place: Denmark | collected 2011
GTGCAAATAACGGTATTTCCATTATTGAGACGGCGGACGGCGCTTTGTCGGAAGTGCATGATATGCTGCAGAGAATGAATGAGCTGGCAGTTAAAGGGGCGACAGGGACGCTGACCTCAGTGGACAGGGATACGCTGAATCAGGAGCTGAAACAGCTGAAGGAAGAAGTGACCAGAATCGCCAATGATACGGAATTTAACGGACAGCCGCTTTTGGATGGCAGTTTCGATTTGAAAGGATATACGAACAGCCAGACGGTCAATGTGGATTATTATGTAGATGAAGCGCTGACGAAGGAATATACGATCAATGCGTTGGAAGTTGTCTATAATGATGACGGGACGATAGATCTGGATCAGACGAAGGCTTCGTTCCAGCCGGGACCGGAATTTCCGAAGGGAGCGGAGATCACGGAAGTGGGACAGGATAAAATAACGATCAAGGCGGGCCAGAATTTTGAGCTGACACTCTCGGTTAAGCCGGATCCGGTGACGGATGCAAACGGCAACATTACGGGATACAATCCTGTAGACTGTATTCCCAAGGATGAAAACGGAAATGCGATGACCTTGAAGATCGATCTCACAGGGGTCGGAGCAATGGATACACAGATTGGTGCTAACGAAGGCCAGCAGCTGGATATTCGTATTCCGACGATCTCCCTGAGTCACCTGGGTATCGAACAGACGGAAGTGACGACGAAGGAAAGCAGCAGCGATGCGATCACGGAGATCAAAGGGGCGATCAAGTATACTTCCGATGTCAGAAGTCGTCTTGGAGCTTACCAGAATCGATTGGAGCATACGATCAGCAGTCTGGATATTACGAAGGAGAATATGACGGCTTCCTATTCGCGTATCATGGACGTGGATATGGCGGAAGAGATGACCAATTATACGACGGAGCAGGTGATTTCACAGGCGTCTGTGTCCATGCTGGCGCAGGCGAATGAGAGACCGTCTCAGGTGTTGCAGTTACTCCAATAATAAGAGATGAAGATCTGCCAGGATCATAAAGAACATGACCTGAGTAGATCTAAGTCATCTCAGGAGGAAGCATTCTTCCAGAGCAGTGAGCCGGAAGAAAAGTGGAAAGACTGTATTACGTATAGAGCAGCAAAGCAAGAAGGGGTTATGGTATGACCAGAGAATTGAAACAGGAATTTACTTTGAGGATCACGCAGGCGAATAAGACGCAGTTGATTACGATTCTTTATGAGATGGTGCTTTTGTATGTTGATGAGGCTGAGGAAGCGCTGACGGCAGGTGATAAGGCTGCATTTAAGGGGGCGGTGCGCAGGATCCGCGGCTGTATGAATGAGTTGACATCCTCCCTGCATCTTGAATATGAACTGGCGCAGAATCTGCTGCAGCTCTATCTCTATGTGAACAGAGAGCTGGTGAAGGCTTCCGCGCATTTTGACAGGGAGAATCTGGAGCATGTTCGTTCGGTGATTGGAGAGCTGCAGAAAGCGTATCGGCAGATCGAGGACCAGGACAGGTCAGGTCCTGTCATGGGCAATGCACAGACGGTTTACGCGGGGATGACTTATGGAAGGAATACCCTGCTGGAGAATGTGGCAGACCCGTCAGCAAACAGAGGGTTTTGTGTGTGATCTGTGCAGGCGTATGATACAGGAAGAATAAGGGAATCCCGGAAGTGCCACAGGAATGGCATTTCCGGGATTTTTTTAATTATGAAAACAGTGTCAGCGAGCGGTACATTTCTCCTTGTTTGTGTTCGGGTACCAGTTCCATGGCGGCGGCCTGTTCCAATAAGTATTTGTAACGTTTTAAAACAGCGTTTACTTCATAGATGTAACAGTCGATCAGATCCGGGTCGGTTACATTATCGAAATTTGAGTAAGCGATCTCCAGCGCAAAACGGGACTGTGCCAGTTCTTCCTGGAGGGTCATTCGATGATCGTCGACGATCGAATTACTGTCTGCCGGAATAGATGGTGGTTGACGAAAGAGTACTCTCATGGGGATATCCTGCCTTTCTGTTAACAGTGAAATTTTTATGTTGCCACGTTAGAGGTGTGCGTGTCGTATGAACCTGCCTTTACTAAAGTATAGGTAATAATTGGAAAAATATTCATGTAATTTCCAGAACATGCCATGCATATATAACATTAAGAACCACCAGGGAGCAGAAAGGACGGGAGACGGAATGCAGAATATGAATGGAATACTGGCGATATCAGGAGTGTGTCTGATCGTGTTGATCATTGGGGCACTTGGCAGGAAGGTGGAGTGGCTGGTCAATTTTATCCTGCGTGCAGTGATGGGGACAGCAGGCATTTATTTTGTGAATTACTTTTTAGAATCACAGCAGTTATCTTTTGCGGTGGGTATCAATCCGCTGACGGTTTTGACATCCGGATTCCTTGGATTTCCGGGGGTTGTGGTACTTTACGGGATTCATTTTTTCAAAATGTTGTAGTATTTGCACAAAATTACTTTTTGTGCAAAATATAACTGGACAAGTAGTTCATATGTGAGTATAATTCAATTCACAGCTCAGGAAATTCTATGTGAAGCAAAGCTTCACTCTATTGCCGCAGAGGCATCGGGAGATTCATCCCATATATTTCATTGAGTCAGGTTAGATTATGTCAGGGAGGTGTTTTTATTGGACTGAGTTATTATCAATCTTTATTACTTCTTTTACTGCTGCTCGCAGCGGCGGCAGATCTTAAAACGGATCGTATACCTAACGGTTTTCTTGTGACCGGTATTATGATTGGGTTGTACGGCAGTCAGTGGTGTGGCCCGGGTCTGCGTTCTTCGTTTCTTTCTATGCTTCTTGCATTTCTGCTCATGTATCCCCTGTTTAAGATTGGAGGACTGGGGGCCGGTGACATCAAGGTGCTTGTCATGACGGGCTGCTTTCTGACGATAAAGGAGTTCCTGGCAGTACTTGCGGCATCCTTTATAATCGGGGCAGTGATGTCCGCGGTCAAACTGTTTATGGAAGGTAATGGAAGAGAAAGAATGGTCTGTCTGTCAGCCTATGTGTCGGAGGTAATAAGGAGCGGACATTGGAAGTTATACGGAGAAGATCTGGAAAAGGAGCGGGGGTTGTACCAAAGGAATAAGATACATTTTACAATTCCGATCTTATTAGGGACAGCGCTTGGGATAGGAGGATTAATTTGAAGCAGAAGATTTTTGCAATCTGCGATTTGGAAGAGGCATATGCCCTCAGATTGGCGGAATATATGCTGGAGAAGATCAGAGTTTCGTATGCATTGCATTTATTTACCAGGGTGGAGGAACTGGAGAGATTTATGGAGCAGGAAGAGATAGCAATTCTGCTGATTGCCGAAAGTGCGCTGGAGCTGCTGCACATGGAGTATGTCAAACGGCAGGTGGTGCAGATGTTTGTGCTGCAGGAAAACGATATTCGGGAAAGGGATATGCAGGAAAGTGAAACGCAGAATAATGAGGTACAGTTAAGCGAGAATTCGGCGTTGTATATCAATAAATTCCAGAGCCCGGAAAAAATCGTGTCCATACTTGTGGAATCGGCGAAGGGACTGACAGACTGGCAGGAAGCAGGGACACAGGTACAGACGGATGTGAAGCTGATTGGTATTTATTCGCCGGTCAAACGCTGCCTGCAGACGTCATTTGCACTGACAATGGGGCAGATACTGGCCAGGGAACAGAGAGTGTTGTATTTCAATTTTGAGAGTTATTCAGGGTTTAGCCAGATGCTGGGGCGGGAATTCCTGACGGATGTGACTGACGTGATGTATTATTTCCGCTGTGATAAGGAGAAACTGGCACTGCATCTGCCCACGATCATACAGAATATCAATGGGTTGGATTATATACCGCCCATGCAGTCGCAGACAGAGCTGTGGGAGACTGACGGCGGACAGTGGCTGGAACTGTGCAGGAAGATTGCGCAGATCGGACAGTATGAATATATCATTCTGGATCTGGATGACGGGATGAGCGGGCTGTTTGATCTGTTGCGGGAGTGTTATAAGATTTACACCATCACCCGGGAAGACAGTTTTGCGGTGGCCAAGTTGAACCAGTATGAACAGATATTGAAATTTTATGAACTGGAAGAGATTGCGGATAAGACTGTGAAATGCAGGTTTCCGGTTTTTAAGGAGGTGCCGGTGAATCTGGAATTAATGACGCATGGAGAACTGGCGGGATATGTGAAGGCGATCATCAGAGAGGACTTGCATGGAAAGTAGGGAAGAACGAAAGAGGAGACTGCGGGAAAAGCTGGTAGAAAGCATCGATTACGCCACAGAGAAATCAGACGAAGAGATACAGGATCTGATCGATGATATGCTGACACGGGAGAGTAAGGCGGCCCCGCTTGGTTTGGCGGAGCGGGAACAGCTTAGACGGGAGTTATTCCATGCGATCCGCAAACTGGATGTACTGCAGGATCTGGTGGATGATGCTCATATTACGGAGATTATGATCAACGGGCCGGAGCACATTTTTGTTGAACGGGCCGGCCGGCTGTATCGGAGTGAGCTTCGATTTGAGAGTCAGGAGCAGCTGCACAATGTGATACAGCAGATCGTGGCGGATTGTAACAGAGTGGTCAACGAAGCCTCTCCGATCGTGGATGCAAGGCTGCGGGGTGGAGCACGCGTCAATGTGGTCTTAAATCCGGTGGCATTGAACGGCCCGATCGTCACGATCCGTCGATTTCCGGATAAGCCTGTTATGATGGAAGATCTGATCGCGTATGGCTCCATAACACGGGAAGTATGCGAGTGGCTGCAGAAGCTTGTGCGGGCGAAATATAACATTATGATCAGCGGCGGCACGGGATCCGGCAAGACGACCTTTTTAAATGCGTTGTCCTGTTACATTCCGACAGAAGAACGGATCATTACGATAGAGGACAGCGCGGAGCTGCAGATACTGGGGCTGCCGAATCTGGTCCGCATGGAAAAGAGAAATGCCAACGTGGAAGGATGCAGTGAGATAAGCATCAGGGATTTGATCAAAACAAGCCTTCGCATGAGACCGGATCGGATCATTGTGGGAGAGGTCAGAGGCGGGGAAGCATTTGATATGATGCAGTGTCTGAATACCGGGCATGACGGTTCCATGTCAACGGGACATGCCAACAGCGCCGGGGATATGTTGAGCCGCTTGGAAAATATGATTCTGATGGGTATGGAGATTCCGCTTACGGCGATCAGGCAGCAGATTGCTTCCGGATTGGATATCATTGTTCATTTGGGACGGCTGCGCGATAAGTCACGGAAGGTGCTGGAGATCGCAGAAGTGCTGGGGTATGAAAATGACAGGATCGCGCTAAGGACATTATTCCAGTTTGTGGAGAGGGGTGAGGATATAGAAGGCAGAGTCATGGGAGAACTGCAGAAGAAAGGAGAACTGTCTTATGTCGAAAAATTACAGGCTGCCGGATTACGGTGAATATCATCTGCAGGGGAAGGAAGGCGCTTTGTACTTTTTGGAAGGCACTGCGATGGTGGCGATGATCGGATATTTCTTCTATCGCTCCTGGATTGCCTGTCTGGGACTGATTCCTCTGTTGTTCCTGTTCCTGAAGGATAAGAAGATGGAACTTGCGAAAAGGAGACGACAGGAGCTGGGAATGCAGTTTAAGGACATGATCCTCTCCGTGGCAGCGAACCAGAGAGCGGGCTATTCGATTGAAAATGCATTTCGGGAATCTTATCGGGATATGGAAATGCTGTACGGAGCGAAGGGGCTGATCTGTGTGGAGATCAAACACATCATGGTGGGCCTTGACAACAATATGGTATTGGAAAAGCTGCTGTATGAGTTGGGACAGCGGAGTCATGAGCCGGATATCATGCAGTTTGCAGACGTGTTCTATATTGCAAAAAGAAGCGGAGGAAATATGACGGATATTCTGGCGAAGACGGCATCGGTTATCGAGCAGAAAATGGAGACGGACAGAGAGATCCAGCTGATGGTCAGCGCCAGGAAACTGGAGCAGAAGATCATGAATGCGGTACCGTTTCTGATCCTGTTTTATGTCAGCTCTACTTCCAGAGGATTTTTTGATGTATTGTATCACAATCTGGCCGGCATTGTCGTCATGACGGTGTGCCTGGGAGTCTACGGGGCGGCGTATCGGCTGTCGAGACGAATCGTGGAGATTGAGGTGTAGAGCAGTTGATTGTTGGAGAGTGTTTCAGAGAAACAGGAGGAGAATATGATTTATCTATATGCGGCAGTTCTGTGCGGTTATCTGATGCTGTGGATATTGTCGTGGAAGGAAGAGGGAAAAGGCCCTTTCCAGAGGATGGCAATGTATTTCTGGCGCAGGGGACAGAGCCGTCAACAGCGCAGAGCCGGGAGGAAACGAAACTGGCAGAGAGATCTGTACCGGCGGCAGTTGGGAAGTAAGTTGAAGATTTTACAGCCGGAAGTGGCGGTGCAGACACAGATACGGGATCACTATGTGTCTCTGTACAGTCTGCTGCTTAGAATCGGCTTCCTGGGAGGGATGATCTGCCTGGGTGTATGGACCGCCGCACACAGCAGCCCATTGCTGAAAGAGGGGAGTTATCTTAACCGGAATAATTTCGGAGAGGGTGAAGTGCCGGTGTCGTTGTCGGCACGGGTAGAGGGGAAGGAAGAGGAGATTTTTGCTTATGTTGTGGGTGAGAGAAAGTATACGACAAAAGAGGCGGAGGCGTTATACGCCCAGGCCGTAAGACTCATTCCGAAAGTGATTCGAGGAGAGAATGACAGTCTTGAGGACGTGCGTACGCATTTGGATCTTGTGACGCAGCTGGAAGGATATCCATTCACCATATCGTGGGAAAGCGACAGTTATTCTATCGTAGATACGGACGGAACGGTGACGAATGAAGAGCTGAAGGAAGGGACTGTGGTGACGTTGACAGCCCATTTCCAGTATGAAAAGCTGGCCTGGGATTATCAAATGTATGTGCGTGTGAATCCGAAGCTGTATACGAAACAGGAACTGCTGCGCAGGCGGATCGAGGAACTGCTGCATCTGCAGGAAGAATATACGGGTACCACGGATAAAATGATCCTGCCGGATAAGGTGGATTCCATGCCTATTGTCTGGCGGGAGATCATAGAGGACGGCAGCGGGTATCTTTTGCTGTTAGCGTTGTCCGTTGCAGTGTTTTTGTTCTGGGTAAGAAGCAGGGAACCGGACAGGCTGTTGGAAAACCGCAGAAAGGAGCTGCTGCTGGATTATCCGGAGATCGTAAACAAACTGGCGCTGTATATGGGGGCCGGTATGACGATCAGGAACGCATTCTTCAAGATGGGAGAGGATTACAGGAAACGGCGGAGTGAGAGAAAGCGGTATGTGTATGAAGAAATACTGATGATGTGCTATGAACTGCAGAGCGGCAGGTCGGAGAGGGAGGCGTATGCACACTTTGGGAAACGGTGTCAGGTACAGGCTTATATGAAGTTATGTACGCTGCTGTCGCAGAATCTGAGGAAAGGCAGCAATGACCTTCTCCGGGTATTGCGGCAGGAGGCGGATAATGCCTTCGCGGAGAGAAAGAACCTGGCTAAGAAGCTGGGGGAGGAAGCGGGCACGAAACTGCTTCTGCCAATGATGATGATGTTATGTATCGTGATGGTGGTCATCATGATTCCGGCATATTTTTCCTTCATAATATGAGGGACGGTTCATCGGCAGTGCAGAAACGGTTTGATGCAGATAGAGATAAAGAAGACAAACAAAAACAGGAGGAAAACAAATGCTGAGAAGAAAAGAGAAAACGAATCTGAAAGGTCTGCGGGATTTTCTGCGGGAAGAAGACGGCATGGGAACGGTGGAAATTATTCTGATTATTGTGGTGTTGATCGGACTGGTCATCATTTTCAAGAAACAACTGCGTGCCCTGGTGGAAAAGGTCTTTGAGAAGATCACCAAAGACAGCAACACGGTAATGTCATGAGAAAAGGGTACATAACGGTATTTCTCACGTTGTCCCTGACATTGATTCTGTCCCTTGTATTCACGGTAATAGAAGGGGCACGAATCAGTGCCATCCGTATGAAGTTTGAATGTGTTGCGGATATCGGCATGAATTCCGTTCTGGCGGAATACCACAGGGAATTATTGGAGCAGTATGAGCTGCTGTTTGTGGATATGTCCTACGGCGGCGGACATGCAGATATTGGCAATACGGCGGCACATCTTAGAAATTATATGCAGAAGAATCTTGAGCCGGAAAGCGGATTCGGAAGCGGGATGGGAGTCAGGGATTTTCTGGCCATGTCGGCGGATGGGGTTCGAATCGGACGGTATTCTATCGCTTCCGATCAGGAGGGGGCTGTACTTAAGAGGCAGGTCACTGACTATATGGCAGATTATCCGATCGGAGCAATATTGGAAAAGATCGGCCTGGGAGCAGAGCAGCTCGATCAGTATGGCCTGGAAACCAGGGATGTCGAATCGGAACGTGCCCGCTATGAGGCAAAGATTGATGAAATAGGCCTGCCGGTGGAAGAAGTGGAGGAGGGTGTTTTTGAAGAAGTGCCGCTGAATAATCCTGCCGATGCGGCCAATGCGACGAGAAGCAGCGGTGTGTTGAATCTGGTGCTGGAGAATCCTTCCGCCGTTTCGGCGGTAAAGGTCAATGTTAACGACTATATCTCTCACAGACCCCGCATGCAGGGAACCGGTGTGAATGCGGATGCGGCGGCAATCTCGGGAGATGCCAATGAGTTGGTATTTCAGGCGTATCTGTTTGAAAAGTGCGGATATTACATGGATGAGATGGAGAAGTCTCTTCTGAAATACCAGATTGAATATATTCTGGCGGGAAAAGATGTGGACTGGAAGAATCTGGAATATGTGGCAAAGCGGCTTTTGCGATGGCGTGAGGCAGCCAATGTGATTTACATTCTGACGGATTCTGCCAAAATTGCCGAGGCCAGGGCGGCGGCCGGAGCTCTGGCGGCAGTGCTGATGTGCCCGGCGCTGCTGGAACCGGTAACCTATACGATTTTGTTTGCGTGGGCCTATGTGGAAAGTCTGCAGGATGTGAAGACACTGCTCTCCGGAGGCCGTGTGCCGATCATGAAGACAGCGGCGGACTGGAAAACGGGCATAAACAGTCTGACGAACGTGAGAGGCAGCCTGTCAGCGGACGGTGAGGGGAGAGGCCTTAACTATAAGGAATATCTGCAGATTATGCTTTTTATACAGAATAAGGAGAAAAGGACATTTCGTGCCATGGACATCATGGAAATGGATATCCGCAGGACACCGGGCAATGCAAGATTCAGGATGGACGCCTGTTTTGATACTTATGAGGCGGAGCTGAGCGTATCAAGCCTGTTTGGATATGCGTATGAGATGACCAGAAGTTATGGATTTTATTGATATGACGCATGGATGCATGGTGTAACTGTTGTTATGAGTTTTTAAGAAAACGGGAGGTGATCAAAGATGCCCTTTTTACGGTCAAAGCAGGGTAACTCTAAAAAATCGACAGCACATTCTCTCCGGGCATATCTTGATTTCAGTCAAGATGGTCAAACCATTCTATCATTCTGCAGGCTGTTAAAGAGGGTGTCTTTGATCATCTTCCGGGTGGGACGGGGGAAGGAAGAACAAAGCAGAAAATGCAAAGGTTCTATGACGCTGGAGGCGGCATTTGTACTGCCATTCTTTCTGTTTGCCGTGATCAATATCCTGTTTGCAGTCAATATGATTGCTGTTCAGAGCCGAATCAACGCCGCACTTCACCAGACCGGCAATAAAATGGCTTTCTATGGTTATGTCTATGAGCATACGGCGGCGGGAGCGCTGCCGGATTCTCTGGCCGGTGTGGCGCTTACGGCACTCTATGCCAGAGGACAGATTGTGGACTATGCAGGGCGGGAATATCTTGACCAATCGTGTATTGCGGGCGGCACGGGCGGAATGTCCATGGCAGGCTCCTCAGTCATGGGGAAAGGGGATGTGATAGACCTGCAGGTTTCTTATAAGGTGAAGCCTTTTACAGCAATCATGGGATTCCAGGGATTTACCATGCGGCAGCGGTATTACGGCAGGGCCTGGACGGGATATGATGTAGCGCAGAGTGTCAGCGATGTGCAGCAGGAGGATCCGATGGTGTATATCACGAAAACAGGGATCGTCTATCATTTGGATCGAAATTGTACTTATTTGAATCCTGCGGTGGAGGCCGTCCCTGTGTCGGAGCTGGGCGATAGAAGGAATCAGTCGGGTGGTAAATATTATTCCTGTGAGATCTGTGATGGCAGCAGGGCACAGGGACAGGTTTATATCACGGCACAGGGTGCAAGCTACCATAGCCAAATCCAGTGTTCCGGGTTAAAAAGGACGATTTACACCGTGCCTTTGTCAGAAGTACAGGGGAGAGGGGCGTGTTCAAAATGTGGATAGAAGTGCTGCTGTTTGGGTTACTGGCCGTGTGCGCGGTATTTGATGCGGTCAGGAAGGAAATTCCGCTGGCCGTGGTCTGGTGCGGGATGGCATGGGCGATCCTGCTGCATCTGAAAGGTGATCTGGGAGGAATGACGTGGTCGGCAGTTTTATTGTCACTGCTTCCGGGAATGACGTTCTGGGGAATCAGCAGGGTCACGAAAGAGAAAGTAGGCTATGGAGACGGATGGGTGTTAATGATGATCGGACTTTTTGCCGGACTCGGGGGATGCTTTATGATCCTTCTTGTGGGGCTCATGCTGGAGTCGGCAGTTGTGCTGGTATTGTTGGCGGCGGGTAAGATTTCGATGGACAGGACAGTGCCCTTTGCACCTTTCCTGTTACTGGGAATGGGGGTAGTCGTATGGCTGTAGTGAAAAGGATGAAATGGAATCAGCCGGAAAAGATACGAAGAGACGGGAAACGAAAAGACAGAAGAAGGAAACCGGCGAAAATGGCCGGGGGATATATGTCTGTGGAGGCATCCTTCCTTATTTCCTGGACAATCTTTCTTTTCGTGCTGTTGATCTATCTGTCCTTCTATACTTATGATAAATGTGTGCTTTTTCAGGATGCTTATGCGGTCTGCTTCCGGGGAAGCATCCAGAAGGATGAAGATAATGTGGTGCCTTATATCAGTGCGCATATTCAGGAGCAGTTTGGCAGGAAGTATTTCGGGACAGGTGAGGTACATGGCAGCGTGGACAGGAACGGGCATGTCACGTATGTGACCGGTGAGTGTCAGGTTAAGGTGCCGATCAGGTCAGTTTTCACCATGCAGGAGAAAGATGGCTGGAAAATTCGTACGCAGGCCAGGGCGCAGATCATCAATCCTACGCATATAATACGTAAGAGCAGGTGGATCGGAAATATGTTTACACAATAGCCGGCCGGCGGGAAGTGGCTGACAGGGCTGAAAGTGTAAAATGTGGAAGAAAAACGGAGAATATAACAGGGGGCGGAGAAGTTGGAAGTAAAATATTTTAAGGACTATAAGCATAATTACATGATATTACAGTGCGGACAGGAAGCGGCAGCCAGAAGTTATCAGTATAAGATTCTCACATCGGATAAGATCAGGGAGATTCTGAGGTGTTCCGTAAGACATATTAACGGCATTACATATTACTATTATGACATCAGTTCCAGAACCACGTTGAGGAATCTTTTTCACAGCGTGAAGATGTCATATGAGCAGGTGAAGGATCTTTTGTGGCAGCTTCATGGGATCTGTGATAAACTGGCGGGATTTTTTATGGAAGAGTCCGGGCTTGTACTGTTACCGGAGCATATCTACTATGACTTTTCTACACAGCGTTATATTGGGCTGTATTATCCGGATTATCAGGTTACGGGGGTGGCCGCTTACGAGCCTCTTATGAATTTTCTGCTGGAACATATTGATCCGGAGGACCGTGAACTGGCGGAAAATATATATCGGATCAGCGAGATGGCAGGGGAAGCGCATTTCCAGCTGGAGGATGCACTGCGGATTCTGGAAGAACGAAAGGGGAACATACGGGACGAGGCGGCGGAGAAGCCGGAATCTTTTGAGAAAGCGGCGGACCTGTCTTCAGATGAATTGCTGCGGACGGAATTATTTTCGGAAGAGCCTGCGGATGTGGAGAAATCTGCGGCGGAGAAGTCGGCAGCTGTGTCCGAGAGGAGCATTTTCTATCCGGTATTTGCGGTATTATCGGTGCTTGGGATAGCCGGGGCGGCAGTCGTCTACAACATGTTTGAGCTGGCCTGGGAGGAAAAAGCGATATTGTATGGTGTCATGGCGATACTTGGGCTTTGCTTTCTGCTCAGCCTATGGGGAGCTTTCAAGGCGGGCAGGAGAGAGCCGGCAGCAGGGAAAGGAACCAAAGAAGCCGCCGCGGACAGAAGAGTGGAGGAATCGTTTGCGTACGGCGAAACAATGTATCGCGAATCGGATCAGTTTTCGGGGGAAGGTGCTGTTGCTGTGGAAAGTGTGATCAGCCGGGATATGAATTTTGAACGGATGCGGCCGGGAGAGATACCGGTGAGTGGTATGTCATCGCGCGTAAAAACATCGTCGCAGGATCAAGAAACAGATTATTACGGCAACACCATATTTTTCGATGGGAGTAAGGCAGCAGAGAATAAGCTGTATGCGATGGACAGAAGAAATAAGCAGCACATTGAATTGAAACGGTTTCCCTGTACAATCGGGAAAATGGCCGGATGTGTCGATCATGTGCTCGCGGATAACTCTGTCAGCAGGATTCATGTCAAATTTGAAAGGCAGGGTGACCGGATACTGATGACGGACATGAATTCCACCAACGGCACCTATAAGAACGGCCTGCGCATGGAGCCGCAGGAGACGGTGGAAATCGAGCCGGGAGATGAAATCCGGTTCGGAAATCTGCATTACTGTTACCGATAGATGGCGATGCTTCTATTTGACAGGACATAGCGAAAGTGATAACCTCTTATAAGTATCAGCATGATGTAAGTTTATTATGAAAGTCTTCGACTTTCACAGCATGGATGGCCATGCGGCCTGCCAGGCGGTAGGTTGAGTATAATGTAAGTTTACTATAAGAGTATTGGAGTATGTCATGGTATCGAAACAGCTGGAAAGCCTTTTTGAAAGAAACGGATATCATAAAGTCCCTTCGAATCTTCCTGAATTTACATTCTATTACCGCAGGGAGTATCAAGGGACTGTTGTCATACATGTTATCGACTACAGACAGGGAGTCTATATCCCGGAAGATCAGTTTGTTCATCTAAAGCGGAAAATCGTGGAGTTCATGCGCGAAAGAGGAGAACAGGAGGTACATCTGCTCTCTCTGATCCTGAGTGACGATACGCAGAAAGCCCGGCAGCTTGGCGCCGGGGACAGTTTCTGCTGGGTGATTGATACAGCGGGCAGCAGATTGGTTATTTACGAGGATCAGGCAGCTGATTTCTATGGATGGAAGGGAATTCTGGAAGAATTTCTGCTGCATCCGTATGAGAATACCGGGGAACAGGAGACAGGCTGTAACGGCAGTGCATTCCGCGGGGAAAGCGGGAATACATCATCGATGGAAAATGGACATACATTGTATGGACAGGATGGGTCGGCGCCGCGTACACCACATAAAACGAAAGGTCTTGGAGGCTGGGATAAAGCGAAGATCAAAAGCCTGCCATGGGTTACTGTTTGTCTGGTAGTCAGCAATGTGATCGTATTTCTGATATGTACATTTACCGGAGGAATGTTATATAATAAAGGTGCGCTTGGCGTTATGACGGTCATAGAGGACAGATCATTCTATCGGGTGCTCTCCTCTATGTTTCTGCATACGGATTCAGGGCATCTGTTCAGTAATATGATTGTTCTGTATTATGTGGGAGAGATTGTGGAGAAGAAGATTGGTCGTCTTCCATATGCCGTGCTGTATTTTCTTTCGGGAATTGCAGGAAATATTGTGTCCATGGGCTATGAACTGTTGACCGGCGACTATATTAATTCCGTAGGAGCCAGCGGGGCGGTTTTTGGTGTGGAGGGAGCCATGCTGCTTCTGGTGATCCTGCATCGTGGCAGGATGGAGTCCGTGACGCTTGGAAGGATGGTGTTCGTGATCGCATTTTCTCTATACTGTGGATTTACGAGTACGAATGTCAATAATGCGGCGCATATAGGTGGTGTCCTTATGGGATTTGCATTGGCGGCATGTTTCTTTATGCTGCGCCCATATTTCAAAACAGGAAAGGAAGAGGGGATCAATGAAAATTAATATTTACTATGGCGGTCGGGGATTGATGGATGATCCGACACTTTTTGTATTAAATAAGATGAAAGAAGTGTTGGAGGAGCTTCGTGTTACAGTAGAGACATTCTATTTGTATGATCTGAAGAACAGCATTACTACATTGCCCCAGAGCTTAAAGGAAGCGGACGGCGTTATTCTGGGAAGTACCGTGGAGTGGTACGGAATAGGCGGCTACATGTATCAATTTCTGGATTCCTGTTGGTTATATGGGGATAAAGAGGTGATAAGCCAGATCTATATGTGCCCGATCGTCATGTCTACGACCTATGGAGAACGGGAAGGAAAGCTGAACCTGGCTACGGCATGGGAGATTCTTGGCGGACGGCCCTGCAGCGGTATCTGCGGTTATATTGCTGATACCTCCATGCTGGAAGAGAACGAGGATTTTATTCGAATCATCGAGAAAAAGGCGGAGAACCTGTATCGGACGATCAATCAGAAGCTGCCCTGTCTGCCGGCCAGCAATCAGGCGGTGAAGCAGAAGATCGCCATCACGAAAAATATTAATTTTACGCCGCAGGAATCCGAGCAGTTGTCGCAGTTTGTGTCGGATGACACCTATGTACAGCGTCAGAAAGCAGATATTCAGGAACTGGCGAGTATGTTCAGAGATCTGATGGGAAGCAGCGACAGAGATGATCCTGAGGAGTTTTTGCAGGAGATCCGCGAACACTTTAAACCGCAGCCGGGCATGAATGCTAATTACAGAATGACGATAGAAGGGAAGAAGACGCCGCTGATCATAGAAATACAGGGCGGAAATCTTCAATGTTATTATGGCAGCGGCGGCCGGGCCGATGTGGAAGTGCAGATGGCCAGATCGACGTTTGAGGATATTGTAAATGGTAAGAATACATTTCAGGCATCCTTTATGGCGGGCGATATGAGAATGAAGGGTGACTTTAAGATACTCAGGGCTTTGGATCAGGCGCTGGTGTTTGGGACGAAGTGATTTGGCTCGCAGCCTTTGCAAAAAACTGCTTCGGAATGGAGGTAAGGTTGAAAAATCACACTGATGTGCTGATTTTTCAACTGCGAGTTTGTGTCGGAGCCACAAACTCGAAATTGCAGAGCCAAATTTGAAATTTGGCCCGCGGCCTTCGCAAAAAACTGCTTCGGCATGGAGGTAAAAACGGGGATTCTTGAGATTGGTTTGGAGAAAGGAAGGCAGGAAGGGAACAGAGAAACGCTGGTGCGAAACGTAGAGTCAGTGATGAAGAATTTCAATATTACATTGCAGAAGGCATGTGACGGCCCTGGTATCACGACAAAGGAATACGAGGAAGCAAAAGCACAGATTGCGTTATTGCATAAGGGATGATATAATGTGTCTGTTGTGAAGACCGCACATAAGAATGGCAGGAAGCCATCCATGGAACAGAAGTTCCCTGCGGTTAGACGATTATTTCATGATATTGCTGGTATTTCATTTTCGTATTAAGAAACAGCAGTAAGTGATAGTGAATACTCCGAAACGGAGAATGTTATAGTTACTGCTATATTTATATTGAAGTATGTATGTACAGGAAGGCATACGGTTTTTCCAAGAGGGACCGTGTGTCTTTTTCTGAGTTTAGAGAGGATATTTGCGAACGAGAAAGGGAGGAGGCTTACGACATGAACTTATCCGAATTCTTTACGGAAAATCCGCAGGCGGCGATCGCCTTTTCCGGTGGTGTGGATTCGGCCTATCTGCTCTATGCGGCGTTGCAGTGCAGGGCAGAAGTGCGGGCTTATTATGTGAAATCGGTCTTTCAGCCGCAGTTTGAGCTGGACGACGGCATAAGGCTTGCAAAAGAGCTGGGAGCGGATCTGCGGATTCTGGAGGCGGACGTGCTTACGCTGGAGGCTGTCGCATCAAACCCGCCGGACCGCTGCTACCACTGTAAGAAGATCATCTTTGAAGCGATCGGCGAAGCGGCACGGGCAGATGGTTTTTCCGTTTTGCTGGACGGTACGAACGCGTCTGACGAAGAAGGAGACCGGCCCGGTATGCGGGCGCTTCGAGAGCTGTCGGTACAGTCGCCGCTCCGGCTTTGCGGGCTGACCAAGGATGAGATCCGGCGTCTTTCGAGGGAGGCCGGCCTTTTTACCTGGGATAAGCCGGCCTATGCCTGTCTTGCCACCAGGATTCCCGTCGGGGAGAGGATAACGGAGGAGAAACTTGCGGCCACCGAAGCCGCGGAATCTTATCTGTCCGGAATGGGATTCAGAGATTTCCGGGTACGCAGGATGGGAGATGCTGCCAGACTGCAGTTTCCGGCCGATCAGATAGGACAGGCAGTGGCAGACAGAGAAAATATCGTTCGGGAACTGAGAAAATATTACGCGGCGGTACTGCTTGATTTGGAACCGCGGTAAGGAAAAGGGTAAAGGTTGAAAAATCACACTGATGTGCTGATTTTTCAACTGCGAGTTTGTGCCGGAGCCACAAACTCGAGATCGCAGAGCCAAATTTAAAATTTGGCTCGCGGCCTTCGCAAAAGAACTGCTTCGGCATGGAGGAAAATATGAACAGTGAGATCAGAAAGATGTTGGAGGCGGTGCGAAGCGGGGAGATCTCTGTGGACGAAGCGCTTCTCACCATTAAGAAAGCACCTTTTGAGGATATCGGCTATGCCAAGGTGGACATGCATCGCGGTATCCGGCAGGGGGCTCCGGAGGTTATCTATGGGGCCGGCAAGACGGCGGAGCAGATGCTCGGTATTATCGAGGCCATGAAGAAGAGCGGGCAGGAGACGATTCTGATCACCCGTGTTACGCCGGAGGCAGCGGAATGTATCGGGAAGGTTTATAAGCTGGATTACCGGCAGGAGGCACGGATCGGTATTATTGGCGGTATGCCGGCGCCGGACGGTATCGGCCGGATTGTGGTCGCCACAGGCGGAACCTCCGATATTCCGGTGGCCGAGGAGGCGGCACTTACCGCTGAAGTGCACGGCAATGAGGTGGTGCGTCTCTATGATGTGGGTGTGGCGGGACTGCACCGGATGCTGGCGCATATGGATGAGATCATGAGCGCCTCCGTGATCATTGCCATTGCGGGCATGGAGGGGGCGCTGGCCAGCGTGATCGGCGGGCTGGCGGACTGTCCGGTGATTGCAGTGCCTACCAGTGTGGGATACGGAGCTTCTTTTCACGGAGTGAGCGCACTCCTGTCTATGCTGAATTCCTGTGCCAGCGGAGTATCGGTGGTGAACATCGACAACGGTTTTGGAGCCGGTTATCTGGCGGGAATGATCAACCATATGGCAAAAGGACATTCTGCTGAGAGATGATAGAAGCGTATAAAAGCGAAAAGGGTGGAACTGAACGATTCTGCAGGGCGGCGACATGGGGGTCGTAAGAAATAAATGATTGCAGGAGGAGAAGAAATGAAGACTTTATATTTAGACTGCGGTATGGGGGCGGCAGGAGATATGCTGACGGCAGCGCTGCTGGAACTGCTTCCGGATCCGGACGGATTTATTGCGGAACTGAATGCCGTAGGGATTCCGGGGGTGACGATTGAAAAAGAGCAGGTGAGCAAATGCGGCATTGGCGGTACGCATATTGCGGTAAAGATCAATGGTGTGGAAGAGGATGAGGCTGCGCATGGGCATCACCATGATGAGCACCATCACCATCACAGCGGGATGCACGACATTAAACATATTGTGCATCATCTTTCCGTGCCGGAAAGAGTCAGGAAGGATGTTCTCGGGGTCTATACTTTGATCGCGGAGGCGGAGAGTCATGCACACGGTGTTCCGGTGACAGACATACATTTTCATGAAGTGGGTACCATGGATGCGGTGGCCGATGTGACGGCGGTTTGTCTGCTGATGGATCGGATTGCACCCGATCAGGTGATCGCGTCGCCGGTTCATGTGGGAAGCGGCCAGGTACAGTGCGCCCACGGTATCCTGCCGGTGCCCGCTCCGGCCACGGCGTATATTCTGCGGGATGTACCGATCTATGGCGGCGGGATCAGAGGAGAGCTGTGCACACCCACGGGAGCGGCGCTGCTTAAATATTTTGTGACGGAGTTCGGCGATATGCCGGTTATGAAGATGACGGCCATCGGATACGGTATGGGTAAAAAGGATTTTCCGGCGGCCAACTGTGTACGGGCGATGCTTGGTGAGACGGAGAGCGCCGGGGACATTATCCTGGAACTCAACTGTAACGTGGACGATATGACCGGCGAGGCAGTCGGTTTCGCCATGGAAGCGCTGTTTGCCGCCGGAGCGCTGGATGTGTACACGGTGCCGATCGGCATGAAAAAATCCAGGCCCGGTACCCTCTTTTGTGTGATGTGTCGGCCGGAAGACAGAGAGAAAATGGTTAAACTGCTCTTCCGGCATACGACCACCATCGGTATTCGGGAAAAGGCATATAAGCGCTATACACTTGACAGGTCGATGGAGACGGTGCGGACACCGTACGGTGAGGTCAGAAGCAAAATTTCAACCGGATATGGTGTTACAAGACAAAAATATGAATATGAAGATCTGGCCAGGGCGGCACGGGAGAATGATCTTTCCGTCAGCCAGATTCTTGCCGATATGGCGAAGCATAATTAACGGTAATATTCTGTGATTGATGCGGAATAAAAGAGAGATGAGAGGGAAGCGATCGGATGAAAAGGCTTATTTTATTTTTTATGGTATTACTGCTGTGCCTGCCTCTGGCGGCCTGCGGCGGGGAGACGGCACAGAATGCGGATAAAACGGAGCCTGACAGTGCAGAGCGAGAAGCCGTAGCGCTTGTTTACGGCAGTGGGGATTATACCAGGATCAATCCGGCAATGGATGAGCACGGGGAGATCAATATCCTGCTTTTTGATGGACTGACGGCCCATAACGGAGCGAACGAAGTCGTTCCGGGGCTTGCTAAGAGCTGGGAGTTCGACGAAGCATCCTGTACTTATACCTTTCATCTGGAGGAAAATGTCAAGTGGCACGACGGCGGGGATTTTACGGCGGACGATGTGAAGTTTACGGTAGAGGCCATTATGGATCCGGAGAATGGTTCGGAGAATGCTCCCAATTATGAGGATGTGGAAGAGATCCGTGTGATCGACGATCATACCATTGTCTTTCGCCTGGCGGCACCCAATGTGGCATTTCTGGACTATATGACCATGGCGGTGCTGCCGGAGCATCTGCTGGCGGGCGAAGATATGCAGGAATCGGACTTTTTCCGAAATCCCGTAGGTACGGGACCCTACAAGCTGGCGGGCTGGGATATGGGACAGGCAATCACGCTTGAAAGGAATGAGACTTACTATAAAGGGGCGGCGCATATAGAAAAGATCGTCTTTAAGATCGTGCCGGACGATACTGCCCGGGCGCTGCAGATGAAAGCGGGAGAGCTTGATCTGGCGCTGTTGACGCCGCGGGATGCGCAGATATTTGCGGATATGGAAGAGTATGTCTGTTATGAGATGAAGACCTCTGATTATCGGGGGATCCTTTTTAATTTCGGACACGAGTACTGGAAGAAGAACAGGGACTTGATTCCGGCAGTCTGCTGTGCCATCGACAGACAGTCGATCATCGATGCGGTGCTGCTGGGGCAGGGAGTGGCTGCCTATGGGCCGCTGCAGCGTAATATCTATGATAACAGGGATGTCGAGCAGTATACCTTTGATCCTGAGCGGGCGCGGGAGATTCTGGAAGCTGCCGGGTGTACGATGGGAGACGAAGGTTTTTATGAGAGAGACGGTGAGAAAATCGGTTTTGTGATCAGTGTGGGAGCAGGGGATCAGGTGCGCATCGACATCGCACAGGCGGCGGCGCAACAGCTGCGGGCAGTGGGGATCGACTGCTCTGTGGATATTCCGGTGCAGGTGGACTGGGCCGGACAGATGGCTTATCTGATTGGCTGGGGCAGCCCGTTTGACGCCGATGACCATACGTATAAAGTATTTGGTACGGATAAGGGCGCCAATTACAGCGGTTATTCCAATGCGGAGGTGGATCGTTATCTGCTGGAAGCCCGGCAGTCTGCCGACCGGACGGTGCGGGCCGAGGCATATGACCGGTTTCAGGAGGCGCTGGCAGAAGATCCTGCATTTGCCTTTATCTGCTATGTGGATGCCAATTATGTGGCCGACGCCGGGATTCAGGGTATTTCCGGAGATACGGTGATGGGACATCACGGTGTGGGTATTTTCTGGAATGTTGCGGAATGGACGATGCAGGAACCGTAGCAGAAGAAAAAGAGTCTGAGCGAAACCGGACTGGCAGAGGCAAGAATCGATGGAAAGGGTACTTACAGGAAAGAAAGGCGTGGTTATAAAATGTCTCAGGTATTGGAAGTGAAAAATCTGTCCGTCAGTTTCGACACGCCGCAGGGAGAAGTGCAGGCAGTCCGGGATGTCAGCTTCACGCTGCAGTCCGGAGAGGTTCTGGCGGTGGTGGGGGAATCGGGATGCGGAAAGAGCGCTCTGTGTAAAGCGGTGATGAGACTTCTGCCCGCCTCAGCCAGGATTCGGTCAGGCAGCATATGGGCATGCGGTGTGAACATCACGGACTGTCGGGAGCGGGAGATGCACAGGCTTCGGGGGAAATTATTTTCCATGGTTTTCCAGGATCCGATGACATCTTTGAATCCGGCCATGTCCGTTGGGGAGCAGATCGCAGAGGCTGTCAAGGTGCACCACCCGAAGATCACGGGGAAAGCACTTCATGACAGGGTGCTGGAGTTGATGAAGCTGGTGGAGATAGACCGGGCGGAGGAGAGGATGAAACTCTACCCGCATCATTTTTCGGGCGGAATGCGGCAGAGGAGCGTGATGGCGATCGCGCTTGCCGGGAATCCGTCGATTTTGTTTGCGGATGAACCGACTACGGCGCTGGACGTGACGATCCAGGCGCAGATTCTGGGATTGTTCAGGAAGATCCGGCGCGGGCTTGGCATGGCGACGGTTTTTGTGACCCATGACCTGGGTGTGGCTGCTGCGGCAGCAGATCGTGTGGCGGTCATGTATGCCGGAAAAATCGTGGAGATCGGAACGACGGAAGAGATTTTTCGTGATCCCAGACATCCTTATACATGGGGGCTTTTGCGGGCGCTGCCGGATTTTTCCAGGGGACGGGATACCCTCTATACGATACCGGGGATGCCGCCGACCCTGCTGCATCCGCCTGTGGGCGATGCGTTTGCCTGTCGTAATCTTTATGCGCTGGCGATCGACTATGAAGAGGAACCACCGTTATTTCGCATCAGTGATACGCACTATGCGGCTACATGGCTGTTGGATGAGAGGGCTCCGAAGATCGCATCGCCGGTGATCTTTCCGGCGGCAGAGATGTCTGCCCGTGGCCGTCGGGGGAACGGGGAAAATATGGAATCGGAGGAAATCCTGCTGGATGTACGGCATCTTACGCATGTGTTTCCATTGCACAGGCAGACATTCAAGGCGGTCGACGATGTCTCTTTTCAGATAAAAAGGGGTGAGATCTTCGGACTGATTGGGGAATCCGGCTCGGGAAAATCGACGGTGGCCCGCTGCATCATGAATCTGTACCGTCCAGATGGCGGTACTGCGGCCACGGGAAAAAGACGGTTGCGCGGAGAAAACCTGTCGGAAGGAAGCAATGTGGACGGTACTGCCAGAATTCTCTTCAAGGGGATTGATACCTGTGATCCGGGGGCGTTTCGGAAACACAGGAAAATGCTTCAGACGAAGCGGCAGATCATTTTTCAGGATTCCAATTCCAGCCTGAATCAGCGGATGAAGGTGTGCGATATTATTACGGAGCCGCTGCGCATACAGCACATCGTGCCGCCGAGAGGCTCCATGCGGGCGGAAGCGGAATTTCAGATGCACTATGTGGGGCTGGATGCCGTTTATCTGGATCGACGTCCGTCGGAATTGTCCGGGGGACAGAGGCAGCGCGTGGCGATTGCGCGGGCCCTTTCCATGGAGCCGGAACTGCTGGTGGCGGATGAGCCGGTTGCATCCTTGGATGTGTCCATTCAGGCACAGATCGTAAATTTGTTCCGGCACCTGCAGAAAGAGCATGGCTTCTCTTTTCTGTTTATTGCACATGATCTCGCCATGGTGGAATTTTTGTGTGACCGCGTGGGGGTCATGTATCGGGGAAAACTGGTGGAGGTGGGGGAGACGGGAGAGCTGTTTGCGAATCCACAGCATCCCTATACAAAAGCGCTTTTGTCTGCGGTGCCGAGGGTGAGAAACCGTCTGACCGGGACGGAGAAAGAAGTATGGTTATACGGATGACAGGGAATCAATGGGATTGGATATTGAATTTTGGGAAAAAGTGTTTACTCTTTTTGGTGAGCATACTGGTTCTTTCGACGGCAGTTTTCTATATCTCGCGCCTGGCGCCGGGTGATCCACTCATATCCTACTACGGGGACAGAGTGGAGAAAATGAGTTCCGGGGAGCGTGAGCAGGCGGAAGAAAAGCTGGGATTACATAAGCCGATCACGGTGCAGTATGTCCGTTGGCTTGAAAATGCGCTGCATGGTGACTTTGGAATTTCTTATAAATATAAGATGCCGGTAGTCAGTGTGATCGGTGAACGGGTGCCCAATACGCTGCTTTTGGGTGGATGCGGGTTCGTACTGATCTTCTTCCTGGCATTGCTGCTGGGTATATTGTGTGCGCGCTGTGAGGGCGGGCTGCTTGACAGCGCGATCTGTAAGATTGGCACGATCAGCAGCTGCATTCCTGAATTCTGGTTATCTTTACTGCTGGTGCTGCTTTTTTCTGTGAATCTGAAATGGCTGCCCGGCAGCGGTGCTTATACTGCAGGGCAGGCCGGCGACTGGCGGGACCGTATCATGCATTTGATTCTGCCGCTCACGGTGGTTGTGCTGGGACATTTATGGTATTACGCATATATGATCCGAAACAGGATACTGGAGGAAGTCCGGGCCGATTATGTGCTGTTGGCCAGGGCCAAGGGACTGACGAAGTGGGGTGTGCTGTTCAGGCACTGCCTGCGGAATGTGATGCCCTCGTATTTGAGCCTTATGGCGATCTCGGTACCGCATATTCTGGGCGGAACCTATATCGTTGAGATGGTTTTCTCTTATCCGGGATTGGGAACGCTGACTTACGAAAGCGCCCGGTATCATGACTATAATCTGTTGATGCTGCTGTGTATGCTTACCGGGATTGTAGTCATTTTGTGTAATCTGCCGAAACGCCAGTAACAGTTCAGCCTTCGGCTTCACTGTCACAAACGCCACAAATTTTGTTGAAATGGAGGTAAAGATGGAAAACAAATTTGAAGTTGTGGGAATCCGCCGGCAGCCGGTACGGGAGCATATGCGGCGGCATGGAAGGGGGCGGAGCGGGGATGCGCAGGGCGGTTGTACGGGAGCCCTTTGCGTGCTCACGCTGATCGTTCTGGGGTGTCTTCTGTGTGATCTGCTGGCGTCCAGGGATCCTGCGTATCTGGATCTGCACAATTGCAGCGTGCCGCCGGGCAGGGAATTCCTGTTCGGGACTGATACCATGGGCAGAGATATCTTCTCCATGATCTGGCATGGGGGCAGGATTTCTTTGTTTATCGGCATAACGGCGACGGCAATTTCCACAGTTGTGGGGATTATGTTTGGTGCGGTGAGCGGTTATGCACCGGGATGGATCGATGGGGTGATGATGCGGTTGACAGAGATCGTGCTCAGTATGCCGTCTCTTCCGGTGGTCATTCTGATTCAGGCAATTCTGGGGAAAGCGAACGTGGTCAGCATTTCCTTTGTACTCGGCATTACCGGCTGGATGAGTATTGCCAAAGTGGTAAGAAGTGAAGTGCGGCAGAGCAGGGAATGTGAATATGTGATCGCCTCCAGATGTATGGGAGGCGGCTTTTTTCATGTGTTGTGGAAACATTTGACGCCGAACTTTATTTCTTCTATTATGTTTATGGTGGTAATGAACATCAGGAGTGCGATGGTGGCAGAGTCCACGCTGAGTTTTATGGGGATTGGCCTGCCGGTGGAGGTTATCACGTGGGGGAGTATGCTTTCACTGTCGGAAGATGCAATGCTGACGAATGCCTGGTGGATCATTTTGGTCCCCGGAGCATTTCTGGTCGTGACACTGCTGTGTTTTACAGGCCTTGGGAATTATCTGCGCAGCAGTGCGAATCGTGGACAGAGCAATCTTTAGCTGCGGGGCCGGAAGAAACTGCCGTGCGTGAAATATATTCGGGTCAAAGATGCTTTCGCGCAGGAAACGGCGGGGAAGGGGGAGCGGTGGAATGGCAGCGAAGATGAATGAGGAACTGATCTATGAGATTCTCTCGGCGGTGGAGGAGATCCCGGAGGGGAGGGTTGCCTCATATGGGCAGATTGCCCGGTTGATCGGACGGGATAAAAATGCCAGACTGGTAGGCAGAGTACTTGGATTGGCGGAGTATTACGGAGATTATCCCTGCCACAGAGTGGTAGATCATGCGGGCAGGACGGCGGTATGCTTTGCAGAGCAGAAAAGCAGGCTGCTGGCAGAAGGGATTGTCTTTAAGGAAAATGGCTGTGTGGATATGAAAAGATGTCAGTGGGAGGAAGCGGCAGCTGAGTCGTGACGAACTGTTGCTGCGGAAGTGCTAAAATGCCGGAAACATCTTGCGCTCATTGAAGACTATGTGCTATATTTATATAATATATCGTACTGTTTTATGGAAGGGTATCACTGATGGACAAAAAGGAAAAAAGCCATGTTAACATAGAATCGACGAAATTTGTTTTGTGCGGTTTCGTTTTACTTATTTTCTTCAGTGTTGCGGTGTTTGCGTTACTTGGCACTTATATGAGCCGGAAGAGTGAGGAAGCGATAGATGATCTGGGAAATATGTACATGACCAGCATGGGGGAACGGATCTGTAAGCATTTTGAGACCATTGTAAATCTTCGGTTAAAGCAGGCGGAAGCAGTGGCGACGGTGGTTTCGGTGGATGAGGGCGATCAGCAGGAAATCTATGAGGAACTGATTTACAGGACGGAAGTCAGGGATTTCATCTCGTTGTCGCTGTGTTCTGAGGACGGAGAATTTGAAACGTTATATGGAGAATCGGCAACGCTGATCGATCCGGAACCTTTTCTGGGATCTCTCAGGAAAGGGGACAGTAAGGTGGCGGTAGCGGTCGATGATTCGGGAGAACAGGTGGTGCTGTTCGGTGTGAACGCACAGTATCCCATGAGCGACGGACGGGCCAGTATTGCTACGGTAATGGCGATTCCGGCGTTGGAGATCAGCGAAGAGCTTTCCCTGGAGAAGGAGAGCATAGAAATGTATGCCCATATTATCCGGACAGACGGCACTTTTATCATAAGGGATGAGAGTATACAGTATCCGGATTATTTCAGTTATCTGCGCGGAACTTATACCGGGGAAGAAGACCGGGAGAGTGTGGAACATTACGTTGAGGATCTTGCCGGTGCATTGAAGGAGAATCGTAGTTATGTAGATGTTCTGGAGTTTGGCGGCGGCAGGCAGCAGGTGAGCACGGTGAGCCTTCCGAACTCTGAATGGAATCTGGTGATCGTCCTTCCTTTTGGAGCATTGAATCAAACGGTACAATCTTTGAATGAGGAGAGAACGGCGGCTACGCTGTTCGCATGTGGATCTATCCTGCTCCTGTTACTGCTGCTCTTCTTTGTTTATTTCAGAATGAGCAAGCAGCAGATTTATGAGTTGAATGAGGCACGTCAGGCGGCGGAAGAGGCGACCAGGGCCAAGAGCGAATTCCTCTCTAACATGAGCCATGATATCCGTACCCCCATGAACGCGATTGTGGGAATGACGGCTATTGCGACAGCGCACGTGGATGACAAAGAGCAGGTGCAGAACTGTCTGAGGAAAATTGCGTTGTCGGGTAAGCATCTGCTGGGATTGATCAATGACGTACTGGACATGTCGAAGATCGAGAGCGGCAAGATGACATTGACGGCAGATATGGTTTCCCTGCGGGAAGTGATGGAGGGTATCGTTGGGATTGTCCAGCCGCAGGTTAAGGCAAAGCATCAGAGTTTTGAAGTGCATATTGACCGTATTATTTCGGAGGATGTGTACTGTGACAGCGTGCGCCTGAATCAGGTGCTGCTCAATCTTCTGTCAAACTCTGTCAAATATACGCATGAGGATGGGGCTATTCGTCTTTCTTTATATCAGGAGGAATCGCCGAAAGGGGAGGATTACGTTCGAACCCATATCTTAGTCAAAGATAACGGGATTGGTATGTCGCCGGAGTTTATGTCCAAGATTTTTGAGTCTTATTCCAGAGCGGACAACCGGAGAGTGCACAAGACGGAAGGCGCCGGTCTGGGTATGGCCATCACGAAATATATTATTAACGCCATGGAAGGCAGTATTGAGGTGGAAAGTGAGCTGGGCAAAGGCTCGGAGTTCCATGTGATGGTAGATTTTGAGAGAGCGACTGTCAAAGAAGTGGACATGGTTCTCCCGGCATGGAAAATGCTTGTGGTGGATGATGATGAAACGCTCTGTCGTACGGTGGTGGATGCGCTCGATTCCATTGGCATTCAGGCGGATTGGACGTTGAGTGGTGAGAAGGCTCTGAAATTGGTCATGGAGCATCATGAAAAGAGAGACGATTACCAGATCATTCTTCTGGACTGGAAGCTTCCGGGGATGGACGGCATTCAGGTAGCCCGGGAGATACGGCGGGGACTGGGAGATGATATTCCGATTCTGCTGATCTCGGCTTACGACTGGAGTGAATTTGAGACTGAGGCACGTGCTGCGGGTATCAGTGGATTTATCGCGAAGCCGCTGTTTAAATCGACGCTTTTCTATGGGCTGCAGAAGTACATGGGAAGCGAAGGGGATCTGCAGATAGAAGAAACGAAAGGAGCCGATCTGTCCGGTCATCGGATCCTGGTGGCTGAGGATAACAGCTTGAACTGGGAAGTCCTGCATGAGCTGTTGACTGATCTGGGACTGGAATTGGAATGGGCAGAAAATGGACAGATCTGTGCGGAAATGTTCGAGAAAGCGGCAGAAGATTATTATGATGCAATCTTGATGGATGTCCGTATGCCGATCATGACCGGGTACGAGGCGACCAGAGCAATCCGTTCTTCCCAGAAAGCAAATGCGCTGACGATACCGATCATTGCCATGACGGCGGATGCCTTTTCCGAGGATATACAGCGGTGTCTGGATAGTGGCATGAATGCTCATACAGCCAAGCCGGTCAATATTGACGAGTTGATTCTGCTGTTAAAGAGATATATGAATATCGAGTAGGATGAAGATTCAGGAATTGATAAAGCTTGCAGGAAGCCGGACCGAAAGGCCCGGCTCCTGTATATTGAGGAGCAAAGGTCATGTCGAACACAACAAAATATGCATTGGAAGCGTCGCTTAAGAGACTTCTGCTGCACAAGACACTGGACAAGATCACCATTCAGGATCTGACCGCGGACTGTGGCATCAGCCGGATGTCTTTCTACTATCATTTCAAGGATATCTATGATCTGGTGGAGTGGAGCTGCATCGAGGACGGCAGGAAGGCGCTGCAGGGGAAGAAAACCTATGACACCTGGCAGGAGGGAATGCTGCAAATCTTCGAGGTAGTGACGGAGAACAGGCAGTTTATCATGAATGTATACCGGGCGGTTGAGCGCAGCAAACTGGAAAGTTATCTGTATGAACTGACCTACCGGCTGATCGCCGATGTGGTGGAGGAAAAGTGCGCGGACGCGAAACTGGCTCCGGGAGATAAGAGTTTTATCGCGGAATTCTATAAATACGGGTTTGTGGGTGTCATGCTGGACTGGATTGACCGCGGGATGAAAGAAGACTATACAGAGATCGTCGAGAAGATGAGCATTACGCTGCACGGGAATATTACCCACTCCATCCATAATTTCGAAAAGATTTCCCGGCGGGACGGTGCTGCGCCGGAACAGAATTGAATTTTTGAATTGTATCTTTTATCAAAAAAGGTGAAATGATAAAGTTTTTATCATTTCGCCTTTTTTGTAAGTTGGATTTCTTTTTGCCGGTGTGTAAGATAGTCGTACCGGAAGGGGATCACGGCAGTGCAGGCCGAAAGGCAAAAGCTGAAGAGATTTTGAAAATTCTAAAAAACAGATCAGGAAAGGCGGTATCAGATTATGGCAAAGAAAAAAGGACTGGGATTAGGCGTAGCAGCCGTAGCAGCAGGAGCAGGTGCAGTCGCATATGCGGCACACAATCATGAAAAGAAAAAAGCAGAGGACGGGCAGCGTACAGGAGCCGGTTTCGGAAAAGCGGCCGGCAGAAAATATGTAGATGCGCAGCCGGAGTATCGCAATACGGAACTTGGAAAAGACGCCAGAAACAGCAAAGGAATCTATTACAGCAACGGCAACTATGAAGCCTTCGCAAGACCGAGAAAGCCGGAAGGCGTGGACGGGAAACACGCTTACCTTGTAGGCAGTGGCCTGGCCTCTCTGGCGGCGGCATGCTTCCTGGTAAGAGATGGACAGATGCCCGGTGACCACATACACATTCTGGAATCCATGGACCTTGCGGGCGGCGCCTGCGACGGGATCTTTGATCCCACAAGAGGTTACATCATGCGGGGCGGCCGCGAGATGGAGAACCATTTCGAATGCCTGTGGGATCTGTTCCGCAGCATCCCTTCGCTGGAAACACCGGGCGTGTCCGTGCTGGACGAATACTACTGGCTTAACAAAGAAGACCCCAACTATTCCCTGTGCCGCGCTACCATGAACCGCGGCGAGGACGCTCATACGGACGGGAAGTTTAATCTGAGCCAGAAAGGCTGCATGGAGATCATGAAGCTCTTTATGACAAAGGACGAAGACCTGTATGATAAGACGATCGAGGATGTCTTCGATGAAGAAGTATTCGGCTCCACTTTCTGGCTGTATTGGCGGACCATGTTCGCCTTTGAAAACTGGCACAGTGCGCTGGAGATGAAGCTGTACTTCCAGAGATTCATTCACCACATTGCAGGACTGCCGGATTTCAGCGCCTTGAAATTCACGAAATACAACCAGTACGAGTCACTGATCCTGCCCATGCAGAAATATCTGGAAGCGGCAGGCGTGGAATTTCGCTTTAACACAGAAGTAACAAATGTTATTTTTGAGACGGAGGGCGGCAGGAAAGTGGCAAAAGCCATTGAGTGCAGGGTAAAAGGCGTGGAAGAGGGCATTATGCTCACGGAAAACGACCTGGTATTCGTTACCAACGGAAGCTGTACGGAAGGTACCGTGTACGGCGACCAGAACCATGCGCCCAACGGCGATGCCGAAGTGAGGACCAGCGGCTGCTGGAACCTGTGGAAAAATATAGCCGCACAGGATCAGGCTTTCGGCCATCCGGAAAAGTTCTGCTCCGACGTCGCGAAGACCAACTGGGAATCCGCTACGGTGACCACACTGGATGACAAGATTCTGCCTTATATCACGAATATTTGTAAACGTGACCCAAGAAGCGGCAGGGTGGTGACCGGCGGTATCGTAAGCTGTCAGGATTCCTCCTGGCTGCTGAGCTGGACGATCAACAGACAGGGACAGTTCAAGAAACAGGAAAAAGAGCAGGTCTGCGTATGGGTTTACGGCCTGTTCACGGATGTGCCTGGCGATTATATCAAAAAGCCGATGAAGGAATGCACCGGTAAAGAAATCACAGCAGAGTGGCTTTATCATCTGGGTGTGCCGGAAGAAGAGATTGAGGAACTGGCAGAGCACAGTGCGGTCTGCGTGCCGACCATGATGCCTTATATTACGGCGTTTTTCATGCCGAGGACAAAAGGAGACCGTCCGGACGTGATTCCCGACGGCTGCGTGAACTTTGCTTTCTTGGGACAGTTCGCAGAGACACCCAGAGACACGGTGTTCACGACAGAATACTCCGTGCGGACGGCAATGGAAGCCGTATATGGGCTGCTGGGCGTGGACAGAGGCGTGCCGGAAGTGTGGGGCAGCGTGTATGATATCCGGGAACTGCTTGGCAGCAGTGTTAAGCTGATGGACGGCAAGTCTCCGCTGGAGATTGCGCTGCCGGGGCCGCTGAATGCGTTGAAGAAGCCGTTGCTGCGTGTAGTGAAAGGCACGGTGGTAGAGAAGGTGCTGCGTGATCAGGGCGTGATCAAGGAGGGGATGCTGTAGTTTGCGGGGTGGAGAGTTTTCTGTGGGAAGGATTTATGCGATAAAGCTGCACCGTGTGCAACTTGTGCGATAATGCTGTACCATGTGCGATTTGTGCGATAATGCCACACCATGTAAGGGAGCTTCCATAGAATATCTTATAGAGAATGTAAAAAGATGAGGATTGGATATTTATGGAAGCAAAAGGAAAGATGTTACAAAGTGACTGCAGTTTCAGCGGTATCTCGCCGCTGATGCTGCCCTTCCCCTATCCGCCGGTCAGGGTACAGGAGCAGAATCCGTTCTATGCCAAGCTGTTGACAGTGGATTACTGTGGAGCGGTATCGGAACTGACGGCCATTACCCAGTATATCCACGGGGAGAGCTGTATGTGCTGCGGTCATTGCATGGAGGCCAGAACGCTGCTCGGCATCGCCATGGCGGAGATGATCCATCTGCAGAAGCTGGGAGAGATGATTATGCTGCTGGGCGGAAACATTGATTATTCGATCTCGACACGAAACGGCAAACCGCAGCAGTGGACGCCCTCTTATGTGGAGTTTGCCGGTAATCTGCAGGGAATCATCTCAGCCAACATAGAGGCCGAGAAGGCGGCGATCAGCCAGTATGAACAGCATATGAAGATGATCGAGGATGGCTGTGTGAGAGCAGTGCTGGGGCGGATTGTGCAGGACGAGGAGTATCATATTATGCTGCTGCGGATGATGTGAGGGGCATAATGGGAATAAGACATAGCAGGTAACAGGGAAGCCGAAGGCTTAACTGTTACAATATAAAAGGTAAAAGTGGTTTCACTTTTGCCTTTTTGTGTTACAATGATATGGAGATGGGGGAATGCGTGAAAGACATATTAAAAGCGGTGGAGCTTTTCTAAGGAGAAGGGATCAGAGGGAAGCTTTGACAGGGCCGAAAACGCAGTTTCTAATGCTGTTAACGATAAAACAAATGGACTTGATGTTGTCGGAGAAAAAGACAAGGATTTCGGGACAGTTCCTGAGAAGGAGGGAATATGGCGAGAACAGTAGGGATCGGGATACAGGATTTTGGCAAGATCATTGAGAACGATTACTTTTATGTGGATAAAACGGCTTTTATCAAGGAGTGGTGGGAAAGTGGAGATGAGGTGACGCTGATCACCAGGCCGCGGCGGTTTGGAAAGACCCTTACCATGAGCATGGTGGAGCAGTTTTTTTCGTTGAAATATGCCGGACGAGGCGACCTGTTTGAAGGGCTTGCCATCTGGAGGGAGGAGGAGTATCGTGCGCTGCAGGGAACCTATCCGGTCATCAGCCTTTCTTTTGCAAATGTGAAGGAGAGGCACTATGATACAGCCAGACGGAAAATCTGCCATATCCTTGCGGATTTATACACAGACTATGCTTTTTTGCTTGAAAGTGATATTTTGGGAGAAGGCGATAAGGAATTTTTCAGACGTGTTACGATGGATATGGGCGATGTGGAGGCTACGCTGGCGATCCATAATCTTTGCAGGTATCTGAGTCTTTATTATAATAAAAAGGTGATCGTTTTATTGGACGAGTACGACACGCCGATGCAGGAGGCCTATGTGGGGGGATACTGGAAAGAGTTCGTGGCATTCACAAGGAGTATGTTCAATGCCGCGTTTAAGACTAATCCCCATCTGGAACGGGCGATCATGACCGGGATCACGAGGGTCAGTAAGGAATCCATTTTCTCTGATCTGAATAACCTTGAGGTAGTGACTATGACTACCAGCAAGTATGGCACGGCATTTGGCTTTACAGAAGACGAAGTTTTTGCCGCCATGGATGAATATGGGCTGGAGGAAAAAGAGAGGATAAAGAGCTGGTATGACGGTTTTATCTTTGGAGAGTGGAAGGATATCTATAATCCCTGGTCTATTTTGAATTATCTGGATAAAAAAAGAGTCGGCATGTACTGGGCGAACACCAGTTCCAACAGCCTGGTCGGGAAGCTGATCCGGGAGAGCGGAAGGGGTGTGAAGGAATCTTTTGAGAGCCTGCTGGCAGGAGGACACCTGTTTGTGCCGATTGATGAGCAGATTGTCTATGATCAACTGGATCATAATGAGAACGCGATCTGGAGCTTCCTTGTGGCGGGCGGCTACTTGAAAGTGGTGAGCTATGAGGAATACGAAACAGATCCGATCATAAAGGAGCCAAGGTATGAACTGGCATTGACAAATTATGAAGTGAAGCTTATGTTCAGGAATATGGTATCCGGATGGTTTGCCGGGAATCTGTCTGACTATAATGATTTTGTAAAGGCCCTTCTTTGCGGAGATGTGGATGCCATGAACGAATATATGAATCGTGTTTCCAGTGCCACTTTCAGCTTCTTTGATACAGGGAACCGTGCTTCCGGAAAGGCGGAGCCGGAGCGATTCTATCATGGGTTTGTGCTGGGATTGACAGTGGAGCTGGAAGACCGGTATGTGATCACTTCCAATCGTGAAAGCGGGTTTGGAAGATATGATGTGATGCTGGAGCCGAAGGCGGAAGGAGCGGATGCTTTTATCATAGAGTTTAAAGTATGCAATCCGAAGAGAGAGGACACGCTGGAGGATACGGTGAAGGCGGCACTTGCACAGATAGAGGAAAAGCAGTATGCGGCGTTGCTTATGAGGAAAGGGATACCGGAGGAGCGGATCAGGAAGTATGGGTTTGCGTTTGAGGGGAAACGGGTGCTGATCGGGTGAGACGGGGCGACAGGAAAGAGAATATAAGAATGATGACGGATCAATATATTATAGAGTTGATTGAGAGACTGACTTTTACGGAAATCTGGAATGGAACCGAAAGAAGATGTCAGGACTATAACGAGGGAGTCAAACTGCTGGTAGATACGTTTACCGAACATAAAAAGCAGAAAACACAGCTGTTTTTTATTGGAAACGGCGGCAGTTCTGCCATTGCGAGTCATATGACGGCGGATTTCATGAAAAATGGCGGTATGAATACCTATAGTTTATATGATAATGCGGTCACAACCTGTATGGGAAATGACTATGGCTATGAGTTTATCTTCTCAAGACCCATGGAATTCCTGCTCAGAAAAGGAGATCTGGTGGTAGTGATCAGCAGTTCCGGTAATTCTGCAAATATTATCAGTGCGATAGAAACTGCCAGAAAGAGGCAGGCAACGATTATTACATTTACAGGTTTTGAATCGGATAATAAGGCGAAGCAGATGGGGGATGTGAATGTATATGTACCCTGCAGAAAGTATGGGATCGTGGAATCCATTCATAACCTGATACTGCAGCAGATTGTGGATCTGATCATGGAAAGGGATGGGGTAAGATTCTAAAATGCAGACATTTAAACGGATGAATCTTCACAAGCCGGCAGTGTTTCTGGACAGAGACGGGGTATTGACAGTGGAACAGGGGTATGTGGATGCTGTTGAAAAGCTGTGTATATTTCCCTATGCGGCAGAATGTGTCAGGCGTATACATGATAAAGGGTTCCATGTCATTGTCGTGACAAATCAAAGCGGTGTTGCAAGAGGCTTATTTACAGAAGTAAAACTCAAGGAAATGAATGATCATTTGAAACAACAAACAGGTGTTGATGATGTTTTTTATTGTCCGCATCATCCGGAGGGAACAGTAGAGGAGTACCGAAGGAACTGTAATTGTCGTAAGCCGGGAACGGGCATGTTTGAAATGGCCTGCAAAAAATTTGATATTGATATGATCAATTCTTACATGGTTGGAGATCGGGCCGGGGATATTATTGCAGGACGAAATGCGGGAATTAAGACAATATTGCTGGAATCCGGATATGGAACAAAAAATCTGGAAAGTGATGTGAGCGCGGACTATGTGTTTGCGGATCTGAGAGATGTACCGGAAATATTGTGATATAGAAAGAAAATGGACTGTCATGGTAAATTGTTGAAAAGAATTGTAACGTATGGCTGCTGATTTATGTGGTTAAAGAATCAGGGCTTTTGACCGATATAAGTACTGTGGTAGTTCAGGAAGAATGAAAAAGTTGCATGGATGCAGAAATAGGATGAAGGATACCCTGTTAGTGCTCTCAGTATGCAATAACAGGGTTTTATTTTGGCAAAGCATAATAGTTTGGAGGAAAAGACATGATTTCATTAGTGACGGGTGGCTGTGGATTTATTGGCTCTCATATGGTGGACAGACTGCTGGCGGAAGGACATGTAGTCAGAGTGATCGATAACTGGACGACGGGAAGGCCGGAGAATCTGGAGCACCAGAAAAATGACCCTAATTTGACAGTATATCATATGGATATCCGGAACAAAGAAGAAATAGAGCCGGTTTTTGCAGGGGTGGATTATGTTTTTCATTTTGCTGCACTGGCAGATATAGTCCCGTCAATCCAGAGGCCGTGGGACTATTATTCTTCGAATGTTCTGGGAACTTACAATGTAGTTGAGTGCGCGAAGAATGCCGGTATAAAGAAGCTGGTCTACGCTGCGTCTTCCTCTTGTTATGGAATACCGGATGAGTTTCCGACGAAGGAGTCTGCAGAGATCAGGCCGCAGTATCCGTATGCGTTGACGAAGAGACTGGGAGAAGAGACTGTATTACACTGGGGGCAGGTCTATGGACTGCCGGTGGTAACACTGCGTCTCTTTAATGTGTATGGTACGAGATCCAGGACTTCCGGGACCTATGGAGCAGTGTTCGGGGTATTTCTTGCGCAGAAACTGGCTGGAAAACCGTTTACGGTGGTCGGTGACGGCACACAGACCAGGGACTTTACGTATGTGACGGATATTGCGGATGCTTTCTATACGGCGGCGATGTCAGACGTCGTGCAGGATACTTTTAATGTGGGAAGCGGTGGGACATATTCCGTAAATCGGCTGTGTGAGCTGCTGGGTGGTGAGATTACGCATATTCCCAAGAGGCCGGGGGAACCGGATTGCACATTTGCAGATACCAGTAAGATTGAGAACAGACTTGGATGGAAGGCAAAAGTCAGTTTTGAAGAGGGCGTGCAGAAAGTACTGGACAATATCGATTACTGGAGAGCAGCGCCGGTGTGGACGCCGGACAGTATCGGAGTAGCTACGGAAGATTGGTTTAAGTACCTGGGAGATCAGGCTGAATAAGTAAAATGCAGGTTTGCTGTCGTGACTACAGGGGCAGGCGGTTCTGCTTTATGGAGGATGACTGAAAGAGGTAACGGATGCTATGCGCGGATTTCAGAAACAACAGATAATGAATGTGATCGACAGCATGCATGCACTTCACGGAGAAATCAGAGACAGGTTACAGAGTGGAGCTTATGATGTGGTGGAAGGTGCGCTGACCGATTGTCAGGAGGCAGCGATCAGTGTTGGCGAAGCGATAGAACAGATCGAGGGAGACGACACGAAAGCGGTGCGTTGTCTGGAACAGTACTGTGAAAGACTCTATCAGATAAGCTTGCAGCTGCAGAACATTGCGGCACAGAAAATCTATAAATCGTTGGAAAGCGGTCTGGTTAAAGCCGAGAATGAAATAAAGCATATGCCTGTCAGGAAGACAGCAGTTTTTCTGCCCTATAAGGCATCTATGTGGGATTCATTAGAGAGTGTCTGGAAAGCGGCGTGCGATGATGCGGAGTGGGAAAGCGTGGTCATCCCGATTCCTTATTATAATAGAAATACGGATGATTCTCTGGGAGAAATGCAGTATGAAGGGGCGGATTTTCCGGAAGATGTGCCGGTTACAGATTGGCAGCAGTATTCTTTGGAGAAAGAACATCCGGATATTATTTTTATTCATAATCCGTATGATCAGTTTAATATCGTGACGACAGTCCATCCTCTTTTCTATGCTTCCAGAATTAAGGATTATACGGAGAAATTAGTATATATTCCTTATTTTGTGCATCAAAATGACATCGTGGCGGAGCACTATTGCGTGCTTCCGGGAACGATATATGCTGATGTGGTGATCCTGCAGTCCGAGAAAGTAAGGGAGCAATATCTTAGATATTATGAGGCGGCGCTGCCGGAACTGGTGGAAAAGCAGGGGAGAGAGGCGATCGAAAAAAAATTCCAGGCGCTTGGCTCTCCGAAGTTTGATGTGTCGGCAGATTCGCAGAATGATATTCCGGAGGAATGGAGAGAATTTTTAGGGCAGGGGAAAAAAGTAATCTTTTTTAACACACATCTGCGGGGATTGATGCAGGGAAAAAGTGAACAGTTTCTCAGGAAACTGGAATGGGTGTTTAACTTTTTTCAGAAACAGGAAGACGTGGTATTGTTATGGCGGCCGCATCCTTTGATGGTGGAGACGGCCAGGGCGATGAATCCGGAGGCCGTAGAACCTTACCTTAAACTTGTGGACAGATATAGACGGCAGAAGATTGGAATTTATGACGATTCGAGAGAACTGCACAGGGCGATCGATCTTTCAGATGCCTATTACGGCAGCGGCAGTTCGGTTGTGGAGCTGTTTCGGCAGCAGGGAAAGCCCGTTATGCTGATGAGTGAACAGATCAGAGAGGATTGATGTCAGGTACGGTGAAGTAACGATAGAAAGGCACATGAGCGGAAGTATGGGAATACATCATTTGACAGACGATGAATTAAGACAGGTTCAGTTGATTCAGCTGGAGATGCTGGAAGAAGTGGACAGAATCTGCCGTCTGTGTGGTATTCATTATAATATCATAGCCGGTACGCTTCTGGGAGCGGTGCGGCATAAAGGCTATATTCCGTGGGATGACGATGCGGATGTGGCGCTGTTGAGAGCGGAATATGAGAAGTTCAGAACCGCATGTGAGAAGGAACTGGATCACAGCAGATTCTACTTTCAGGATCACAGGAATACACAGGGTTATCGCTGGGGGTACGGTAAGCTTAGAAGGAAGGGAACGTTGTTTCTTCGGGCAAACCAGGAGCATATGCCGTATGAGCAGGGGATCTTTATTGATATCTTTCCGCTGGATGCCGTATCTGATTCCAGGATGATAAGGACCTGCCAGAATTTCCATTGCTATTGTATGCGGAAGATGATGTGGGCTCCGGTGGGACGGATCGTTTCGAAGGGATGGCTGTTAAAAGGGTGGTATCGGATGTTGGAGTGCATCCCAGCCGATGTTTTATATGGTTATTATGACAGATATGTGACCCGACAGAGTAGAAAGAAGACGAAATGGGTGCGGATCCTGATGTTTCCGACCCCCAATAAAGAGTATGGTTATCTGCGGGAATGGTACGAAAACAGCGCCGGGATCGTATTCGAGAACAGGACGTTTCAGGGGATCAGAGATTATGATGCCTATCTGACATTTAAATTTGGAAATTACCATCAACTTCCACCGAAGGAAATGAGAAAAGTTCATCCGGTGACGGCGCTTAAGTGCCTGCCCTGGTAAAAGAAAGAATCTGTGGGTTGAGAGAAAGGAATGGATACAATTCATGAAGAAAGTCATTACGTACGGTTCATTTGATCTGTTTCATGAAGGGCATTATCGTCTGCTGCAGAGGGCAAAAGCGTTGGGCGACTATTTGATCGTCGGTGTCACCACGGAGCATTATGATGAATCGCGGGGCAAGATGAATGTGGTGGATTCCCTGATGGATCGGATTGAAAATGTGCGAAAGACAGGTTTCGCAGACGAGATCATTATTGAAGATCACGTGGGGCAGAAAGTGGAAGATATCATGAAATACGGAGTGGATATCTTCACAGTAGGTTCCGATTGGACCGGTGTATTTGACTATCTAAAAGATTACTGCCAGGTGGTGTATCTGGAGAGGACCAAAGATATCTCCAGTACTATGCTCCGGGCGAAAAAATATAATATCATCCGGCTGGGGATCATCGGAACAGGCCGGATCGCATCCAGGATGATCCCGGAAGTAAAATATGTCAGCGGAATTAATACGGACGCAGTCTATAATCCGCATATTGAAAGCGCCCGCAGATTTGCGGAACAGTTTGAATTAAACAAATACATGGACGATCTGGAAGAGTTCTATGCGGAGATTGACGCCGTGTATATCGCTTCGCCGCACCAGACGCATTATGAATATATTAAAAGCGCGGTGCAGCATCGGAAGCATGTGCTGTGCGAGAAGCCGATGGTTTTAAAGAAAGAACAGGCTAAGGAAGTATTCCGGATGGCGGAGGAAAACAGGGTCGTACTGATGGAAGCGGTCAAGACAGCGTATTGCCCCGGATTTAATCAGCTGCTGTCCATTGTGCGCAGCGGTGCCATCGGCAGCGTGCGGGATGTGGAAGCGTGCTTTACAAAGTTGGAAAATCCATTGAGCAGAGAGCTGACGGACAAATCCTATGGAGGCAGTTTTACGGAACTGGGAAGTTACACGATACTGCCCGTGCTTAAAATCCTCGGCAAGGACTTTAAAGAACTGGAATTTAAGAGCCATTGGGCGGCTAATGGACTGGATATTTATACCAAAGCGTATTTTACTTATGAGAATGCTCTGGCCACTTCCAAGAATGGTCTGGGTGTCAAGTCGGAGGGGCAACTGATCATATCTGGTACGAGAGGGTATATTATTGTGGAGGCACCCTGGTGGAAGACAACTTCCTTCGAAGTCAGATACGAAGACCGCAGCCAGAACGAAAAATATTTTTCCAAGTTTTTGAAAGAGGGGCTTCGCTATGAAATCGGTGATTTTGTATCCGGCATCAACGGATTTGGAGATAAACATTTTAAGCTGACCAAAGGCGAAAGCATTACAATGGCGGGAATCATGGAGAAATTTATGGAGACGCGACATGCTGAATAGAAAGGTTTCTTTGATCATACCGGTCTATAATACGGTCAAATACCTGCGCAGGTGCCTGGAAAGCGCTGTTTCACAAACTTATGAGAATATGGAGATCATCTGCGTGGATGATGGTTCTACGGATGGTTCCGAGAAGATTGTGGATGAGTTTGCCGCGAGAGACGGACGGGTAATTGCTGTCCACCAGGAAAACAGGGGAGAAAGCAATGCCAGAAATACCGGACTGCGGATCGCCAGTGGGGATTACATCGGGTTTATGGACTGTGATGACTGGATTGAACCGGATATGTATGAATGCCTGGTGCGGGAGCTGGAAGAGGCTGGAGCTGATATGGCGATCGCGGGGTTTTATCGGGAATTCGAGGAGACAGGGAAAACCCGCATTCAGGTGCGAAACGAAAAAACGGTGGAACCGAAGGCGTTTGATGGCGAGATGCTTTTGAGGTATTTGTATGAAAGAGATTCTTACAGGACCTTTGCCTATATATGGGATAAACTCTATAGGAAAGAAATCGTCTGCAGTGTTTCGGATGGACCGATTCTTTTTGACGAAAGCATTCAGCTGGGGGGAGATGTTCTTTATCTGGCGGAATGTGCTTTGCGTACAAAACGGGCGGTTTACGTAGATAAAACCTTCTATCATTATCTGCAGCGGGGAGATTCGGGATGTCATATGCCTGATCTGAACAGGCGTGAGGATAATATTCGGGCATATCAGATTGTGAGACATAAATTCGAAGAAAAACAGGTTGAGCCGTTTGTTCTGGATCTGATCAAACGCATATTGGTATACCACAGCAGCAATACGGCAGAGCTGGCATATGAGCTGAAGGACCAGGAAGTGCTGGCAAGGTGTCAGGGATTGATGAAACAGTATGAAGAAGTGTATAAGAGTCTGAATGCAAATAAGCCGGAATGGATCGAGCGATTCGATGCCATATTAGAATACGGTGTTTAAGGAGGCCAGTTATGCGCTGGAAAAACAAGGGACATGAATATGATGATGTGTATCGCCGGATGGAAGCAAAGCGGGGGTTCTATCTGTTTGGATGCGGAGATTACGGAAGGCAGTTTTTAGATTGTTTTCAGGATGAGGTGTCTTTGATCGGTTATATAGACAATGATCCGACAAAACAGGAAACCGGGTTTAACGGGAGAGTATGCGTAGGATTGGATAAGGTTACACTTAAGGAGGATGAAGGTATCATTCTTACGATATCACAATATGACAGAGCCGGTGCGATAAAGCAGCTGCAGAAATGTGGTTTCAGGCAGTATGTGGATTTTTTCCTGATTGAAGAATTTATTTCAATTTATTTTCTTTATAAATGTGATAGAGTATATTTTTTGAATATTTCTTTCCTGCCCAGTACGGCATGTAATTTAAAGTGCAGATATTGTCTGAATTTTAACCCGTTTGCAAAGAAGTTTTATGTGAGGGAATGGGATGCACTCAAGAAGGATGTGGATTTGTTCTTTACTCACGTGGATTTTGTTATGCAGTTTCATATAAGTGGTGGGGAACCGCTGTTGTATCAGCATACGGCGGATTTGGTTCGGTATATCGACGAAAACTACGGAGATAAAATAGGCACTCTGCGAATGGCTACGAACGGAACAATTGTCCCGGAGGAGGAGCTGCTGGTAACATTGAGCAGATGCAGAATAGAAGTAGTGGTGGACGATTACAGAGCAGCAGTGCCTCAGTATAAGGAGCAGTTCGCCAGGCTTACACAAAGCCTGGATGAATATCAGATTAGATATTATATCAATAAGGTGGAAAGCTGGGTCGACCTTGCACCGGAGAAAACGGATTATTCTGCATTGACGGAGGAACAGTTGATACAGCACCGTTCGGAATGTGGACAGACGTGGCAGGAACTGCGGAATGGAAAGCTGTACAGCTGTAATTATGCAGCATATGCCACTGTAGCGGGTATTGCAGGGGAGCAGGATGTGGAAGAAAGCTATGATCTTGGCACCCATACGGCTGATAAGAAAAAGGAACTGGTTGAGTTCCGACTGGGCTATACTGAGAAGGGGTATACCAATTTCTGTAAAAAATGCCGGGGATTTACGACACATAATACAGAGGCGATGCAGCCTGCGGAGCAGGTGAATCAGTGCGGCGGACATGTAGAGGATGCGTTATTATGAATGACAGGCTTTGTTTTCCTTACAGGGATGATGCGGAGGAAGTGGCAGGATTTGCCACCGTTACAGCGCAAATTTATGATAAAATGGTAGATGACATATCCAGAGATATCTTTTCAAACCGACTGTTGTACAGTCTGACCGGGAATCAGATATGCCTGAGGAATGTATTGCTGCATACTGCCGGCGGAAAAAAGCTGAATGATCTGCTGCATGAAACCGGCAGGGATATCTATATTTATGGTGCCGGAATAAGAGGAAAACGGCTGGTGGATCTTTTTCCGGATGTTGCCTGGAGAGGACTTATAGATAGAAATAAACAGGATGAAAGTTATCATGATGTGAAGATCCTGGGTCTGGAAACTTTTTTGGAGCGCTATGTACAGGGAGCACGGGTTGTAGTCTCCAATATGAGCGGCACGGATGCGATCGTGGAAGATTTGCATCGTGTGGGCGTTTTTCGAGAGGATGTGCTGGTTTTGAACGATTTCGATCGTGAGAATGTGAAGGATATTTACTTTCCGGCAGGGGAAGTAGAGCTGCCGGTCCGGCGGGAAAGATGTTTTGTAGATATTGGCTGTTATGATGGAAAGGATTCTTTGAAATATCTGGAATGGAGCGGATATCACGAGGCAAAGGTGTTTGCTTTTGAACCTGATGACCGGAACTACAGGATCTGTAAAGAACGGTTGGAAGCACATCCAAATATTGTGCTGTATAATATCGGGCTGTCAGATAAGGAAGAAGAGATCGGCGTTATGGGAGAGGGCGAGATGGCCTATATCGATGCAGGCAGTGACAGGAAGATTCAGACCAGACTGCTGGATGACGTGCTGAAAGATGAAGCGGTTGGATTTATCAAGATGGATGTGGAAGGATATGAGGAACATGTTCTTTTGGGGGCGGGTGAGATCATACGCAGTCAGAAACCCGTGCTGGCAGTTTCCGTCTATCATAAGAAATCAGATATATGGCGGCTTCCGAGACTTCTGTTGGAATATAACGGAGATTACTGTTTTTATATGAGACATTACAGTGCGGCGAATGGAGATACTGTTTTGTATGCGGTAGACAGAGGTAATTGCAGGTGAAGAGAAAGATTGCGATCTTTGGAGCGGGAGAATGGGGACGAATTGCATATTATTATTATCGTGAAAGCGGTGAAATCGCCTGCTATATTGATAATGATGCGTCGATTTGGAATACGACGGTAAACGGTTTACAGGTCTGCGCTCCTGAGATCTTGAAAGAGCATAAATACACGGTTATTGTCGCTAATAAACGGTACGAGGACGAGATCAAACGACAGCTTCTGCAGGATTATGACATTCGGGAAGTGGTTTTGTTCCGGATAGATGAAAGGATGCAGGAACTGTCCGGGCAAAAGGAGAGCCGCTTTGAAAAGGAAGAACTGATCGTGGCCTTCAGCCATGGTTTGGGAAATCAGATGTTTCAGTATGCTTTTTACAGAAATCTGCTGCAAAGGGGAAGAAATGTGAAAGCGGATCTGTCTGCCTATATTAAGCCGGGGATGATGTCTTTCGAGTTGTGTAAGATCTTTACCGAGATTAAGCTGGAACGGTGTGACCCGAATAAGAAGGAAAGATATCTGCAGGAGGGGCATGACAAAGTCTATATAGAAGCGCCGCCCAGAGGACAGGTCAAGGCAACCTTTAAGCCGGAATTACTGGAAATGGAAAGCGGCTACATAGAAGGGTTTCACTGCTCTTTTCGGTATCCGGAGATGATCCGGCAGGAATTATGGGAGGATTTTAAATTCCCGTATTTACAGGACCGGGAGTTGTGTGAGTGGAAAAAGCGGCTGGAAGAGGAAGAGACGGTTGCCGTGCATATTCGCCGGGGAGATTTCCTTGCTCCGAAATATTGTCGGGAAATTGGCAATATCTGCACGGAAGAATATTATAAGAAGGCAATCGACTATGTCAGGGATTGTCGTCCGAATGCCCGGTTTTGTTTTTTTTCCAATGATGTCGATTGGGTTAAGCACAATATAAAAGTGGATGATGCAGTGTATTTTGAGAGGAATATGTTTGCAAAGTACAGCGATTGGTATGATATGTTTTTGATGAGTGTCTGCAGACATAATATCATCCCCAACAGTACTTTTGGCTGGTGGAGCGCGTGGTTGAACCGGAATCCGGATAAGATTGTGGTCGCACCGAAGCGGTGGAGGAACAGGTGGGAGGCACAGGACTGGTGTCCGGAGGAGTGGGTGAGGTTTTGAGAAGATGAGGTATAATAGTATAGAGATTTTCGTATTATTGGCAGTTAAAAAGATTTAACCTTTTGACGATATATAATATATTGATTTGGATAAATGAAAACATTGCACGGATGCAGATAGGATAGAAAAATAACCTGTTATTGTTTCTTAATGCAATGATGGGTTTTTGTATGTATATAGTGCTAAAAGGGAGGGAGACAGGTGGGTTATCCAAAAAAGATTCAAATAGGGTTTCAAGAAGGAACATGTCCTTTAAAGTGTAAAAAATGTTTTGCTTTTGGTGAAAATGCAACAAAAATAAAAAAAGTACAGAAAATGCCGTTAAAAAAAGCGTTGCAGTTAATTGACAGGATTGCTACATTTAAAAATATTCCCAGTATTCAGCCAAGTATTTATACAGAGCCATTTGCGAATGAAGATTTAAGGGAAATTATAGTGTTTTGCAACAATAAAAAGGTACCCATAAATATTATTACTAATGGAATTTTGTTAAATGAAGAATGGATGAATTTATTGATTAAGTATCTTAATGATGATTCTACAATTTCTTTTAGTTTGGATGCAGTGAGTCAAGATGTCTATGAAAAAGTAAGAGGAGATTACAGACTGGAAGAGTTAGAGAAAAAAATTGAGTATTTAATGAGTAATAGAGGTAGTAATGGATTACGTATTAGTGTTAATTTTGTTTATGAAGAGGAGAATTACAGCGAAAAGGATGCTTTTTTAGAGAAATGGAGGAACAGTGTGGATGCAGTGCGCATCAGTGCGGCAATAGATTCAAATCGAAAAGTTCCGATTATATATAGGAAGGATGATATCATTAAAAAATGTGATGTGTGTCCATATCTGTGTGAGACAATGACGATTGATGCTGGTGGAGAGGTGCGTACATGTCCTTTTGATGCATTTGGAGAATCTTATTTAGGTAATGTTTTTGAGGAAGATATTTTAGATATATGGAATGGAAAAGCAATGATGGATCTTCGCCAAAAACATAGAGAAAATGGATTAAAACCGGAAGATTTTTGTTTTGGCTGTGAGGGTGGGTACGGCATATATAATTTTTCTCAAATAGAAGAAACTGAAGACTCAATTTTAAAAATATCAGATTATGCCGTGTATTATAATCGAAAAACAAATAATATTTTTTGATAAAGGGGAATGGAAAATGGTTGATAAAGAATATGATTTATGGGAGAAATATGGTTCTACTCAAAAAGGGGACAGTGTCACTTTAGGCCCTCATTCTTCTTATCAATGGAATCATTCCAGAAGGCATTTGCTTTTTACGGCGTCTCGTTATAAATTTGCGATGAAAATGATTGGCAACCTATATGTACCAAATGAAAAAGAAATTCTGGATTTAGGTTGTAGTGATGGATTTGGTACATATTATGTAGCTGAATATGCTCGACAGGTATTGGGAGTTGACTTTGATGGAGAAGCTATTGAATGTGCCAGGTTGTTTAATAAAAACGATAATATTGAATTTATACGGGATAATTTTCTAAACAAAAAGTATGGGGAATTTGATGGTGTAGTTTCATTTGATGTATTGGAGCATATATATCCGGAGAATGAAAAAGCGTATATGGAAACAGTGAAGCTGAATCTGAAAGATTCAGGTACTTTTGTGGTAGGTACCCCCAGTTTGGAGTCACAACAGTATTCCAAAGAGAATGTGACGGGTGCACATGTTAACGTTTATAAAGGTGAGGAGTTATATCATATGTTGCGGAATCATTTTCATAATGTATATTTATTTGTGCAGAATGATGAAGTGATTCATACAGGGCATATTCGTATGGCTAATTATTTAATAGCAGTTTGTTCTTTTAAAAAATGATATGATTTTTATAGAGAAGTCCTTTAGACTATGATTTATTAATTATGCAGGATCATAATAGATAATTAAATAATTGGAGATGTGAGGAAGGACTAATGCAATATTTAGTATTTGGTGCTGGTGGATATATAGGACATTTTTTATATGATTGTATGAAAGCAGAAGGCTTGGATGTTATTGGAACAGCGCATCGATGCAGTTATGGGCAAGATATGGTACGTTTTGATGCGTTAAGTGACTCTGCTTTTCATATTACAAAGCTGATAGAGGGGAAAGAAAAAACAGCTATTATTTGTATAGGACAGGCTAATATAGACAAGTGTTTAGTTGAATATGAACTGTCGAAAAAAATTAACGTAGTGTTTATAAAAGAAGTGACAGAAATATTGACGCAGGAAGGGTTTCAGGTTATTTATTTTTCAACAGATAATGTTTTTGATGGTAGGAAGGGAAATTATTCTGAGCAAAGTAAAACATGTGCAATTAATAATTATGGAAAAATGAAAGAAGAAATAGAACATTTTTTATTAGATAAATATCCTGATGTTTGTACGTTTCGTTTACCAAAAGTTTTAGGAACGCAGAGGGAGAGACAAAATATTTTGACAGATTTTGAGAATAGGGCAGAGGATGGTGAGATTTGCTGCATTAAAGGAAATATAATGTCGATAATATCAAAAAAGGATATTTACAGGGCTTGTCTTATTGCTTCAGCACGAAGAATGTATGGGATTTACAATCTTTCCAGTGGAGAAGTTTATAGTAGGAAAGGACTGGCAGTAAAGTTTTTAAGTAAGTTGGGTGTATGTCCTGAAAAAGTTATTGAGATGGAGTTGAAAGAGTTCAATTTTAAGGATGCGAGGCCATTAAATATTAGTCTTGATAATTCGAAGTTTAGATGTGAGACAGGATATGAATTTGAAACGGTTGATATGTTAATAAAACAATATAATAAGGAGTGATAGGTGATATGGAATTAAAAGAAAGAAAAGTAGTGATTTTAGTAGCGCATTATGCATGGTTTGATATGAGACCGTGGAATGAACCAACATTATCGGTCCCCATATTGACCAGAATATTGAAAGATGTTGTTGATTTGTCAGTAATCGATGCGAATGCAGATAGACTGACCATTGAAGAGACAAAGAGAAAAATTGCTGAGATAAATCCGGAAGTGGTTTTAATTACAGCATTATCAGCAGAATATTATAAGGCATATCACGCGTTGGCACGAATCGCAAAAGAAGTGTCGTCGGAATGTAAAGTAATAATGGGGGGTGTTTATCCTACTGTTTCGGCAGAAGATGTTATAAAGGACAAAAATGTAGATTATGCAATGATTGGTTATGCTGAGGAGCGGATAGATAAATTAGTAACATATGTATTAAATGACAGTTTAGTAGAGATTAGTGAATTTCCAGGACTTGCATTTCGGGATGGAGAAGCAGAAATCATTAATCCTATCAGTACATATATTGGCGATATAAAAGAAATGGTACAGCCAGATTATAGTCTTGTGGACTTAGAAAAGTATTTCAGTTTTCAGAGTATGAATGTTGCAAATTTTGGGCCGTCTTCCAATAAGCGGAACGCATTAATGATTACTTCATATGGCTGTCCGTGTAATTGTATTTTTTGTGCTACGAGAACGATCAGTGGAAGGAAAACAGCATTTAGAAAACCGGAGGATGTACTGGAGGAAATAGATTTTCTAGTTACAAATTATCATATAGAGATGATTACTTTTGTAGACGATTCCATTTTGACGGATAGAGCACGTGCAGAAGCTATATTTAATGGAATTATTGAGAGAAACTATAATTTAGAATTGAGAGTAGCAACGCTGGCAGCATGGCATTTGGATGAAGACATTATTAAATTGATGAAACGTGCAGGATTTACGAGATTTGGAATAGCAATTGAGTCCGGGTGCGAACGAGTGCTTCATAAAATCGTCAGAAAACCGTTAAACCTGGAAATCATTCCTCCGTTGGTAAAATTAGCAAGGAAATATGATATTCTAATGCCGGCAGATTTTATTATAGGATTTCCAGGGGAAACTTGGGAAGAAATACGTGAAACCTTTCGATTTGCAGAAGACTGTGATTTGGATTTATGTATGTTTCATATTGCAACAGTATTGCCAAAAACGGATTTGTATTATCTTGCAAAAGAGCAGCATTTGCTTCCGGAGGACTTTTCTTTCTATAATGACAATGCAAACTTTGGATTTTGTAAGGGTAATATAACAACAGATGAGTTTACACCAGAAGAGCTGTTGGTTTTACGCGCATATGAATGGGATAGAATAAATTTTTCTACGCCAGAGAGAAGAAAACGTGCGTGTAGGGTTATGGAGATTACAGAAGAAGAATTAACAGAGCACAGAAGACAAACGCGGAGAAAATTAGGAATACATTTTTAATATTCAAAGAAAAATGGAGTTATTATTGTGATGATCCCGGTATGGAATAATGAAGTCCAAGAAAAGGAAATGCAGAATTTCAGAGAAGCAATTGCTGGCCGAAATATTATGGAGGGCATTGTTTTAGAGGAGTTTGAAAGACAAATAAAAGAACTATTGAAGGTAGATTATGTCGTAGGGGTATCAAGCGGAAGTGCTGCCTTGGCATTGGCCTTTATGGGAATTGGAATAAAGCCAGGAGACGAAATAATAGTTCCAGATTTAACCTTTATAGCGACTGCCAATGCGGGGAAACTGTTGGGGGCTACTGTAGTGGTAGCTCCGGTGCAGGAAGACAATTTGCTTCTGGATTTGGATAAAATCGATGCATATATTACATATAAGACTAAAGCTATTGTTACAGTAGACTTGAATGGAAGAATTGCGTGTGGTAAGAAGCTGAGAGAAAAGTATGGCAGCAGAGGTATCTATATTATAGATGATGCATGTCAAGCTTTTATGTCGTGTGGAAAAGATGGTATGCCGGCTGGTTCACATGTTGACATTGCCTGTTATTCTTTTGGAATTACCAAAATGGTTACAACGATAATGGGCGGACTTGTGGCAACTAATAATCGGGAAATATATGAAAAGATAAAAATTATGAAAACACAGGGTATGCCCTCCGTTTTTGAGGGAAATGAGTACGCATATCCAGGGTTTAACTTTAAACTTCCAGACGTTCTTGCGGCTATAGGATTAGGACAACTTGAGCGTCTGGATGAAAAAATGAAACGCATGCGCGAAATTGATCAGATGTATCGGGAGGAATTATCACAGCTTAACTGTATTTCTTTTCTTGATAGGGAAAAAGGAGAGCTTCCTTGGATGACTGATATTTTATGTGAGGAAAAAGACAAATTAAGAAATATTTTATTAAGGAATGAAATTAGTAGTAGACCTTTAGGGTCTCCAATCCATAATGCATATTATCTACAACATAAAGGTAATTATACATGTTCTAATAAAATGAGAGAGAAGATGTTGTATGTACCCAGTGGACCCGATCAAGATATTAAAAACGTGGAGAAGGTAATTAGTGTAATAAAATCCAATGCATTAGATTTATAGGGAGAACATATGAATAAAATTGTTTCTAAAGATGTATTTCATGATGTGATCAGAAAAAAGTTGAAAGAGGAAAACAAGTGTATAGTATTATGTCATGGGGTATTTGATTTAATACACCCAGGGCATATTATTCATTTAGAGCAGGCAAAGCAAATGGGTGATATACTGGTCGTTTCCGTTACGGCAGCCAAATATGTGAGAAAAGGACCAGATAGACCATATTTTGATGATGAAATGCGCATGAAATTTTTAGAAGCATTGGAATGTGTTGACTATGTTATGTTATCCGAAGAGTATACAGTAGTTGATATTATTGAAAGTGTTGAGCCAGATATTTATGTAAAAGGGGAGGAGTATTCAAAAGAGGAAGATGACATAACAGGTAAAATAAAGGAAGAAAGGTTATTAGTAGAAAGACATGGAGGGAGGATACGGTATACAAGTGGGCAGACTTTTAGCTCTACAAAATTAATTAATACTGCGATGTCTGCGATGTCAGATGAAGTTAGATGCTATATGGAAACTTTTAAGAATAGACATACTTTGCACGAAATCAGAAATTATGCAGATAAAATCAGCAGTCTTAAAGTGTTGGTAGTTGGAGATGTTATAATAGACAAGTATACTTATTGTGATGTACAGGGAATGATGTCAAAAGATATGGGGTATTCAGCAAAATTATCTCATTCAGAAGAGTATTTGGGTGGAGCTATTGCGATTACCAGACATCTTGCCACATATACTGAAAACATAACTTTGCTATCTATTATTGGAAATGAGAAAGCAATAAAAGAACGTCTTGTTAATGAATTGTCGGACAATATACAGCTGAATCTTTTAATTAGTTCGGCAGTGCCTACTATCGTAAAACATCGATATCTTACACGTAATGAGAAACGGGAAGAGTATCAAAAAATATTTGCGATTAATAATATACTCGATAATATGCAATATGAAGAAGCCGCGGCGGGAGCATTTAAAAATAATTTACGTGAAGAGATAGCAAACTATGATGTTGTCTTTGTATGCGATTTTGGACATGGACTTATTGATAGAGAAACGATTGAAATTATTCAGGAAAAGGCTAAGTTTCTTGTGTTAAACTGTCAGACTAATTCAAGTAATAAAGGATTGAATATTATCACGAAATATACCAGAGCGGATGTATTTGCTTTGGATCAACAGGAATTAAAACTGGCTTTTCCGGAGCATTCGATGGATGAAAAGAGTGGGTTGATAAAATTATCAGCACATTTAAAAGGAAATGGATGGTTAACAAGAGGATCCCGAGGGGCATATGGAATCTGTAATGAGATTATTGATGAGTGTCCGGCATTTGCATTGAGTGTGAAGGATACGGTTGGTGCAGGAGATGCCTTTTTTGCAACGGCAGGTATATTTGCAGCGGCAGGTGCGCCAATAGAAGTGGGTACGTTTGCAGGTAACATTGGTGGTGCACTTGGAGCTAACATTGTAGGAAATAAGCGGGAAGTCGAGAAAATCAACGTATTAAAATATGCAAGTACATTGATGAATGTGTAACTGGTTAAAGTTCAGTTTGGTATAGTAGTTCTATTAGAGGAGTCTGAGATGATACGTCCATTATATACAATAAAAGAAATATATCGGAATAAGAATATATATATTTGGAATATAAATCGGAACTCAATAGATTTGTTTATAGATATTGCATTCAAAAAAATTAATATACAAGGATTTGTCACTATACAACAAGAATATGTAGGACAAACATATATGAACCGGCCTGTAGTAGATATAGAGCAAGTAAAGCAGGATAAGGACAGTATAATTTTTCTTGCGGATGAAGTTCCACTTGAGAACTTAAAGGGAATTGAGGGGATTGAAGCTGTATATTGGTCAGAATCACAGGAGATTAATAAAGAACTTCATCAGAAAAAAATTATTATATATGGAACTGGGGAAGGGGCCAAAGCATTAATTGAATCATTGACCGAAGAAAATTTAGAGGAGGCCTTATATTGTGTAACTAAAAAGGGAGAGGGTAGTTCTCTATATAACGACAAGAAAATAATTGAGGTGGGGGAGTTAAAAGAGTATGTTGATTATGCAATTATAATTTCAACGTTAAAAGCGAGATATAGGAAAGAAATTCTTGCAGAATTACTTGATTTCGAAGGTGTAATATATCTTAAAACGCAATGGATTATAGAAGGCAGTGATGTCTTAAACTTTATACAAAATATTGATTTAGCACTACAAAGGGACAGAAAAATATATTTATACAGCTATAAATGAGCAAATTTAAAAAACTGCACAATGCACCTATGCAACTAAAGCCAG
>OFHN01000264.1_pt1 | contig 51100 bp, 41 predicted proteins | sample 1521321 | NCBI WGS metagenome assembly OFHN01 (sample SAMEA3504130, study PRJEB24116) | mouse gut metagenome | biome: mouse gut; feature: mouse-associated habitat; material: faeces | place: Denmark | collected 2011
TTGGGCATAAAGGCGTCAATCCCGGCGGAGCGGGCTTCCTCTTCAATATCGCTCCAGTCATAGGCGGTCAGCACGAAGATCGGCACGTGCTCCGGAATCGCCGCCCGGATCTGCCGGGCGGTCTCCACGCCGCTGGTCTCCGGCATCTGCCAGTCAACGATATAGGTGTGATAGGAGTCTCCCTCCTCATATGCCTGCCTGGCCCGATATGCCGCCTCTCTGCCGGAAGTGGTCCATTCGGAGCGCATACCGATCTGTTTCAGCATCTTGCTCACGCTGTTGCAGATGTTAAAGTCATCATCCACCACCAGCGCCCTTAATCCCTCCAGTTCCTTGATCTGTTCCGCGTTTTTCTCCACGTCCTGAAGCTTCAGGCTCAGCTCCACCGTGAAAACGCTCCCCTTGCCGATCTCGCTTTCCACGCTGATGGTGCCGCCCATCATCTCCACGATGTTTTTCGTAATTGCCATCCCCAGCCCTGTCCCCTGAATGCCGGATTGGGTGGCGGTGGATTCCCGCTCAAAGGGTTCGAAAATATGCTCCACAAACTCATGGGACATACCGATGCCGTTATCTTTCACAATAAACACATAATCGCCGTATCCGTGGCGGAAAGTGGTTTTCTGCATGATCCGAAAAGATATCATACCGCCTGCGGGCGTATATTTTACGGCATTGCTCAGCAGATTGATAAACACCTGGTTCAGTTTCAGGGAATCCGCAATCACATCCTCGTTGGCAACCTCGAAGGTATCTATAAAAAGCTCCAGCTGCTTCGCCTTCACCTGGGGCTGGATAATATTGACCAGATTGTGCATAACCTCGGAGACATTGCATTCCTGCTCCTTAATCTGCACCTTTCCGCTCTCAATCCTGCTCATATCCAGGATATCGTTGATCAGGCTGAGCAGGTGATTGCTGGAAGACAAAACCTTCTGCAGGCAGTCCCTCACCTGGTCCTTATTGTCGATATGGCTAACGGCAATGGTAGCAAAGCCTATGATTGCGTTCATAGGTGTCCGAATATCATGGGACATGTTGGACAGGAATGTACTCTTCGCCCGGTTCGCGTGCTGCGCCTGCATCAGCGCATCCTGCAGCGCCTGTGTCTGCTCCCTCTGCTTCCTGACCTGCTCGGTGATCTCCCTGGTTACCACCATGACCATAATGTCGTCGGTGTTATTGTCCCTCGTCATGACATAGGACTGGCGGACACATATCTGCTCACCGCCCTCATAGGTTTCCCAGTAATCCACATCCACTTCCGCTTCTCCGTTTTCGAAGCATTCCTTCAGATGTCCTATATTTACCGTGCTGCTGTATCCCTCCAGGGACTCCTCCATGACGAAGCCCTGCCATCTCCGGAAGCATTCCGACGCCCTGCAGGGCGCCTTAAGCCCTGCCCGTTCCAGCAGGGACACACTCCGTCCGCCCCGCACACGCACGATATCCTGTGCAATCACGTCCTTTGTCAGGTTAAATTCAAAGGTGCAGAGCGAATTCGTGGTAATGGCAATGCGGTACTGTCTCTCCTTGCGGTCTGCCAGAGACATCTCCGCCTGCATCTGCAGTTCTTTTCTCTTTATTTCGGTAATGTTCTGACGGGTAAACAGCACCTTGGCCGCCCTGCCGTCCTTTCTCTGCAGGCAGACGGCGCTCACATGCTCCCACTCCGTATGGCCGTCATACTGCACATGACACTCAAAGCGCACCTCATCCCGCTCCTCCAGTGCCTTCACAAGGTTATCGGCCGCAACGGATTCGGCAAATTCCTCCCTCGCCTCCTCCTCAGCCAAAATAGAACACATATGTCCCACCAGCTCCTGGTAACTGCCCCTGGATTCGATACTGCTCTCCTCCGGATGGGTCCCTGCCAGATACTGGTAGGTTCCCGTCTCGAAATCTATAATGGCAAACCGGTTAAACAGGATATTGACGCCCTCAATAATATACCCCATCTCCCTGTTTTCCCGCTCAAGACGCTTTTTCTCACGCCCCGAACGGATCAGCAGGAGAATGATATAAACGGCAAACAGGACAATCAGGCAGATTTCCAGCTGAATCCCCACCAGATTCTCCGCCCTTATCATTTCCTGAGTAACGTTCTTCGGAAATGTCTGCACCAGGACAAATTTATTGTCATCCAGATATGTCACACAGATGTTATCCGTTTTGCTGTCAGCCGCACACAGGAAGCTTCCTTTCCCGCCGCCGGCAAACACCTCGCTTACTTTTCCCGCCGTAGCCTCATCGATGATGCCTTCCTCCGTCAGTATCTCTGTCAGGCTGCCTTCATAGGACCGGCGGCTGTCGGAACCCGCGATCACCCGTTCCTCCGGCGTACACAGATATACGTTGGCCGGCTCTCCGAAATAGGTGGCGGCAAGCATGCTCCGCAGATATTCCTCCGCCAGATAGGCCGCGCGCAGCACTCCCACGATTTCTCCCTGCCTGTAAACAGGCGCGTAAAAACACACCATCTTCTCGTCAAAAAAATGAGGGTCAAAAAGAATACCGGTTCCGTTTTCCCCCTTCATTCCCTTCTGATAGAAAAAGAGAGCCGTCGCATCGGCCGTCCGCCCGTCGGAAGCATAATCCACCCCTTCGGCATCCGTATACATCAATGCGTCAAAGATCATTTTCTCTTCCATATCTGCCAGCGTCTGCGCCGTAACCACCGATCCCTCCATACTTTCCCCCACAAAAAAAGCATATGTAGTAATCCGGTTCAGCGCGTTCCGCAGTTCGCCGTCAATCTGATCCGCCTTCAGCTGCGCGGCATCCGCCGCATAATTTTTGTTGCGCTCTTCAATGCGCTCCCGGTTCCGCGAGGTGTACCATTGGAATAAAACGACGATTGCCGCCAAAAGAAATACGACGTAGACTACCTGCTGCAGAGACTTTTTTCTGTTCATTTTAAGGGTTCTCCTGTAAATCGTGCCTGTTGCCGGTTCCGAATTTCAGCTGAGTGAAACTTGGTTCTATTATACTACTGAAGAGTTCCCAACGCAATAACGAAAATAAAAGCATACGTCCCGGTACATTCCCGGCACATTCTCCGCGGCAGACGGCCGCCGGAAAGTATTTAGGGGCTTGGGCGAAACTCCGGCGATGTAGCGCATGTCGTTCAGAGACATGGCAAAATTGGGGACGTAGCGTCCGTCCATGATGTCGATATGGAAGGAGTCTATGCCACTTTCCGCCAGGTTTTTTACTTCCTGCTCCAGATGGCCGTAATCGGCACACATCATGGAGGCTGTGAGTTCGAAGTTCATCTACGCATTACCTCCTATTCGGGATTTTATTCGCAATTCTCCGTAATTCCGAATAATCAACCTTGCCTGTGCCTGTACGGGGCAACTCTCCTATGTGACAGCACACTGCCAATTTACCTGGTATGGAAAATTGCTGCCTGCAAAAGTCAAGTACTTCTTTTTCTGTCCGACTGCCACTGAAAAAAACAGCGATTCTATCGTCTTCACCGGAACATACGAATTCAGTACCTGAAAAATGTAACGTCAAGGCAGTTTCCAGTTCGTCTAAACTAATTCTTTCACCTAAAAGCTTAACAATACGGGATTTTCTTCCTTTAATGAATAGATACCCCTCCTCATCCGTATATACCAAGTCTCCGGTATGCAGATACCCTTTATTATGGTCTCCCTGCGCCAGGTCCTCCCACCCGAAAGCATACCCTAAGCTTACCGTCCTACCCTTTACAATCAGTTCCCCAACTCCCCTTTCATCTGGATTCTCGATAAAAGTGTCAATACCCAAGAGTGGTTCTCCCACACTGTCCGGCCTTTTCAGGGAATCCTCATAAGACAAACAGGAAATAAATGTGCTTGCCTCTGTCTGCCCATAACATATATAAAAATCCACATTCTTCTTCCGCAGTCCCTCGCTGAATTCCTTTTTAATCGCATCGTTCATTTTTGTGCCGGCCTGTGTCACAAAGCGCAATGACGGATAGTCATTTTCAAGAAAGTCAATTTGTTTCAGCATCTCGTAAGTATACGAAACACCTGCAAAATTTGTGGCTCCCGCCTTTTTCAGCAAATCCCAAAACCTGACATCCAGAACCGACCAGTCTGTCACGCATATGGACGCCCCGACCAGCCAATGCATGTGTAAGAGTGACAAACCATAGCAATGGTGCATGGGCAGAGTCGTGATTCCCCTGCTCTCTTCACAAATATTGATTTTTTTGACATAAGCCTGTATATTGAACAGCAAATTCTCATAGCTTAACCTGACAAATTTTGCGCTCCCGGTGGTTCCGGATGTGGTCAAAAGCAACGCCAGCCCTGCGTCCATTTCACACCTGCCAAAGCCCAGCCTTATCAGCAGATGGTTGCCTGCATTACAGATTCTTTCCGCAGCAACAGTGGCCAGGTACTCTTCCGTTCCGGATACACACCAGATAAACTGCGGTCTGTATGTTTCTATTATTTTTAGCAATATATCAGGCTTTGTTTTTCTGTCAATCAGCATAGGAACTGACTCATTCGACAATTGAGAATAATAAAACGCGATTGTTTCAATCGCGTAATCACACAGAATCATTACCAGGCTTCTTGTCGGAATACAGCGCTTATAGTCCTCACTTATCTTCTCCAGTTCTCCGTAAGTTAATTTGTTATCAAACCCATCCACCACAGCGATTCTGTGTGCTATGGAGGCCATATTTCTCAAAAACATTTCTCACACTCCCTCCATCATCTGCAGCAAATCACGTATATACTGTACCGCAGATATCTGCTCGATACTGATTTTTCGTCCATATGTCTCTTTTATTGTGACCAGAAAATTCATAATATGAAACGAATCCCACTCAAGGCTGCTCTCAACTTCCTTATCAAGGTCATCCGCTGCCAGTTTCCTCTCAAATATTTCATTCAAAAGTTCAATTTTATGTTCTGTTTCCATTGTCATACCCCCTTGTATGGTTCAGCGCTTTCTGTTTCTTTACGGGAACATATGCCTCTTTTTAAGCAGCAATATTTCTTTGCATGTCTCATAGTAAATTTTAATGTACTCTTCTGTCTCCACTTTTCTCCAACCTCCATAAGTATACAAATCCAGCTTCTCATTCCATACATCCCATTTCAGCCCAAGCGCCCTTGCCACACATGGATAAATAAAGTGTTGGGAGCAGTTTAAAAACGGCTCCTGCAGCTCCTGGACTTGCCCTCCGCAGCCCAGATATTGCAAAATTTGCAGAGCATACTGGCATATAATCTCGTTTTCCATATGTGCTTCATTTCGGAAAAGTCTGTGTTTCCAATAATTTTTTTCCAGATAATCCGCAATCCGAAAGTCACTTTCCCCTTCCTGATATCTTAATCGCTTCCATTCATTTTCCGCATATCTTAAAATAAAATCCCTGGAATAAACCTCTCCGTCCGCAATATGCTCCAGAACCTCGTCAACACCCATCCCCTGTAAAATGCATTTATTGAGCCAGCTATCCCCATAAGAAAATGGTGTATAATCATATCCTTCACATTTCACAGCCAGATCATTCATGGCATTGTATGATCGCTTTTCCTGCGGAAAATATCCGCCGAAATACACAGGATGCAGGCACATCCTTTTTACACCCTCCTTTAATCCGCCCAATATCGCACTATTTTTACGATAATTTTCCTGTGCCAGTGCCATGCCATAGATCAAAACGCTGCAATGCGCAGCCAGATACGTCAATCGCCCCTCTCTGTAAAATCCAAGTGGCAGGTAATTCGGTACAAAGACCGGCGCATAAGTATCCGAAAACTCCCTGGTCCCCTTCAGGCATTCCGCGATTCCTCTCAGATGACAAAAGCCATAGAACAGCACAATCCTTCTTCCTGACCACAAAATATCCGCCAGCTCATAGTCTATAAAATCTATAAACGGAGTGTAACCCAATAAAACCAACTGTTCCGCAATATTTTCATATTCCGCGCTGCAGATGACAATTGTTCCGTCCAGCTTCTTTTTCCTGTTTTCAGGCCTTATTACCGGGAATTCCTTTCCGTCATCCGCGGTAAATATGGTTTCCCTGTAATTATTGGATATCCCATATAACAATGTAAATTCTGCCCCGTATCTGTTGTACATATCATGCGCAATTTTACCGCATCCCCAAAAGATTACATTATTGCTCATCTGCATTTACCGCTATCCACTTAAGTGCCTGCTGATAGCCCTCCTTTTCCAGCACATCATAAAACTTTTTCATATCCGTGTCACCCTTTCCAAGCGAATTGTCCAGACAGGGATTTCCTTTTTGAATGTCTTCCAGCCGCATTTTCTGTCCGACCACATTACCGCTGATTTCCGCAAGAAGTCCGGTGCCTTTCTCAGTACGGCATATGACGGCGGAAGTACCCTTATTATCGTCCAGCTCTGTATTGTCCAATCCCCAGAAATCTCCCAGCGTAATATCCGCAGCGCTCTTATTTCCTTTAAATCCGCATGCATAACAGGACTCTCTTACACCCACATTATATTTCAGATAAAGCCGAACATAGCTGTCATTCATACCTTCCCTTCTATATTCCGCCCCGTTTTCAAATCCGATTACGGTCGTCAGGCTGTGCCATCCGTTGCACTTGTTTTTCATCCACACATACTTGATATCCGAAGCAAATCGATTCCTTAAATCCTCTATATACTTTGCAAATATTTTAGGCGAACTCACTCCTCTGCAAATAAAATCACACACGAAAAGATTGTCATAATCCTTTCCCAAAAAGGCCTTCAGCCCTGCCGCCTGACACGGCGTTCCGCAAAAAAGAATCTCTTTCCGTTCATCAAGCGCCTCCTTCACCTTCCTGAACTGCAGTTCGATATTACTCTGCTGATACTTGGAACGTCTTACTTTTTCCAAATCACCAGAATTCCATATGATATCATGTCCCACAGACCAGTCGTCACGATAAACCGCACCGCAGATACCGCCTTTTCTTTCCAGGATACAACACGCCAGTTCCGAAAAAATTCCGCCGGATGTACTTCGCAGCCTGACTTCCTCATTCCTGCTTCGCATGGCATATACAGTCCGGCAAACAGATGAATGTTCCGCTCTCTCCCGGCAAGCCTTACATACCTTCACACACGCTCCGCAGTCAATGCATATATCTTTATTGACATAAGGATATACGAATCCCTTCTCATCCCTGACCATTTCTATAGCATTCATTTTACATATATTGGCACACGCCGCACATCCTGTACACTGTCCCTCGAAAGCCCCCGTCCATTTATCCATCTATACTCCTCTCTAAATCATCCTTCAGGATTTTCGTCTGCCGCAAAACATCTCCTGTAAAACACGCCGCTCCCTTTTTCGCCAAAAAACAGGGCAATCCATATAAATCAGGATTACAGAACACTCTATCCTCAGAGTAATCCAATACCGGAATCTCTTCTCCGATCACTGTATATAAAATGTCATAAAAATTAACTTTCCTGAACGCCATGCTTATCCTGTCAAGCAGCAGCCGACTCATGGGCGGAACAATAATAACCGGCCTCCAGTTTTTTTCTTTGCATAATAGCAGGATTTTTTTCAGCCATGTTTTAGATGCATCTATATCCCGCCTCCATTCCGGTCTTTGTACGCCTGTTCCATGCGTCGGAATTCCCAATTGCCTATTCCAGATATCCAGCAGTTCTTCAACCTGCCGCTCCTGTATGCTTCGATCCCTGTTTTCTTCCAGAGCGTACTCCGCTTCTATCTGATGTAGGTCCTGTCTTGCCATATAGACTTTAAATACAGTATTACATCTCGGCTCCACCTCCGTTTCTGGTAAAACGGAATAATATCGCTCGTTAATTTCATCAATTTCGGGAATGTGATCAGCCAGGAAAATGTCATAGGTAAGCACAATACAAACCAGGCATCCTTCTGACAATTTATGCTGATAATACTTCATCAGCTTATAATCAAATTCAAGGCTCTGCTGGGGCATGGCAAAATTAAATGCTCTCACCGGCAACCCATCATAGGAGAAATCATAATACCCCATGCCTGTTCCGAAATTGACTGCCTGAAGATCGTTGACTTCATCTATTTTTCGAAATTTGGCCAATTCCGGATACACCCGCTTGTCCGTCTCCTTTTTCACTGCATCCCGTTCCAGCATATCCAAAACATGATCCAGTAAAATAATATGCCTGCATCCCAGTCCTTTCAGTAAATTAACGATTGTCCATGCCGCGGACAATACGCTGACCAGAATATATTCCTGCTCCAATCCCGCCGCCGATCTGCGAAACATAAGATTCCCTTTTTCCGAGTCGGTTTCCCGGTCTATCACACAAAGGATATCTACAGAAGTTCCTTCCAGTGCCTTAATCACCTGTCGCCCCAGCACGCCATATCCATATATACAGATTCGTGTAATTCCCCGTCGGCAAAAATAATCTGCCAGATGAATCTGTTCCATCTCCAGGCGCAGCCACCTGGCAAGACATGTTTCATTGATACGGCGCTTTTCAGACAAATTTCGCGCCTGACATAATTTCATATCCAGTTTGCCGTACAGCGCCGCCCAGTGGTTTTTGTTATCGCTACATGCTGATATATACTTTATATGCGCTTTTCCTTTCTCTTTCGCCTCTTCAATTACCCGTCGTATCTGCCACTCTGTTGTTTCCGGCCACCCGGCATATTCATAGTGACACAGAAAATATTTTACACACTCACACAGGTTATCCAGGACATTTCTGCCTGTGCGGTATGCGCTCCCAAGAATCTGTTTCACTTTTTCGTTGGAATAAGAATCATGCCATCCGCCTTCCGTAAGCGGTTCCATGTCTGTCTTCCCCATGAATTCGTCCCTCGGCACATAACAGGCCACTGCCTCTACGCCAAGGCACTCAGAGAGTTTTTCAAGAACCTGATTGGAGGTAATATATTCATCTCCGCACAGATTAAAGCACTCATTTTCACTCTCTTTCCTGTTCAGCAGCTCATATAGGTTATCTGTCAAATCTGCCGAATGAATCACCTGTATCTTATCTTCTCCCCTGTCTGCAGTGAGAATTTCTCTTTCCTTCAGCATGCAATGAATTAAATACCCCGGCATGTTATAGGAATCAATGGGCGAATAGGGAATAAACATTTCACTGCATGTAATTCCCGGACGGACAATTGTATAACAGCAGTCTTTTTGATTGCAATATAATGATTGTAATACGCTCTCACATTCGCTCTTCCTCCTTCCGTAGGGCCACAAGCTGTTACCGACGGGCATTTTCTCCGTATAAGATTTTATTCCCTGTTTTCTTTCATAAACCGCCACGGAAGAGATAAATACATATTGCCTGCACCGTTTTTGCAGTGTTTCCGCCTTCATCCGCATAACGGATTTGTCATATGTAACAAAATCCAGAATTTTATCATAAAAACGATTTCCGACTCCTGCCAGCAGCCCCTCCGGGCTGTTGGCGTTCCCGTTTACATATTCCACACCGTCTATATTCAATTCTCTTCGATTCCCACGATTTATTACCGTCACCCGATGCCCCATATTCCTGTATTTTTCTACCACATAATGACTGATAACGCCTGTTCCGCCAAGAATTAGAATATGCATAGCTTTTACCCTCCAAACACCTTTTGCCTTACTCTCCCGTCTGTGTCCTGCTCGAATGCCTTATCTTACCTTCTATTATGTCCAGTACATCGTATTCTTTATATAGGCCCTCAGCATTCCCATACGCTGAATACCAGGTTGCGTTTATATGCATATGCGGATTTCTGCATTCATGTGTTTTTATCGTCAGACAGGACGGAAAATCTGTTTGAAAGGGAACAAAGCATACCTTATTAGAATAGGGCAGCTGTTCAAATTCTTCCGCTTCCATAATATTTTCAGTAAACATGGCAACAAAAATATTGTCAAAGTTAATGCGCTTCACCCTTTCTTCCCATTTTTGCTCCTCCTGATTTAAGTCAGCCGCATGAGGCATATGAATTTCGATTCCTTCTCCCAGCGTGTATATCGGATATATTATATTATCCTGCAATTCCGAACTATTACGTTTGAATTTCAGCGGTCTGTTTATACTTTCCCCCAGGCCGTTCATAAGCCGCAGAAAACTCTCCGCCGGAACATATGTGTTAATCAGCGGAGACCGAAACTCCCACTGCAGCTTACGATAGGTTGCCCCGCCCCAACAACTGTTTGCCAGAATCGTCATATGCTGATTCTTAAGTCTCATATATCTCTCAATTTCAAATCCTGGAATCTGCAATGCAAATGCAGATAAAATTTTCTCGTCCGGAATACCTGCCCAATTTGCTTCTCTTTTAATGGAACCATAAAAAGTTCTGGAGCATATAAGCAAATAATCAAACGGAAGCTTTACAATTTCATCACGTTTGAAAAAAGGATATCCGTCCAAGTACAAATAATCATCGATTTCAGAAGTTATCCCAATTACTGAAAATGCATTTATCATCTCATAATATTGAAATAACAGCCTTAATTCTTCGTAATCCCTTCCCATTCCCCATATAATGACTTTTTTCATAATACGCATCCCTTTCTATAATCGCATAGACGATTATATATTGTGCTTCCGCAATTTTCCCGCTGGTTATATTCAACCGATATGTCAGCAGCGCTTATTAAATTTATACATTCTTCCAGGCTTTCCTCTTCTTCATACTGTATTTCATTGAATAAATGCTTTAACAGATACTCGCTGATTGTTTTTCTGTTATACTGACAGTCCTGCCCATAAAACGGTATCAACCGCATTTTGCCGTTCTCGTAACAAAGCTGACTGAAACTCTCATTCTCGGCAGTTATTGCCAGAAAACGTTCCCCGCTCCTCCCCACATAATAAACACTGCCGACTTCATGACCGTTATTCTGTATTTCATACTCCTCCCTTATTTCTTTCGTTTTGGCATCCATTGACAAAATCATGCCGCCGGAAAAAGGGAAAAAGAATATCTTTTCTCCTATAACAGCGGAATAAGAATACAGACTCGCTTCCGCGCAAGGCGTTTCCGGACACGGGTAAGAAAATATTGATAAATCCTGTTTATCACATTCATATATCCTGTTTTCGCCTGCAGATGCCAAATATAATTTGCCCTTATAACCGCTTATTGTTGTACATCCGCCTTTGATCGTAAGATATTTGATATCCATAGTCTCCCGGTCCGGGTCAAAAACGGCAATTGCGTTTATACATGAAAACGGGAGATATATCTTGCCGTCAATCATTTCATACTGCATGATAAAACATGTCTCCTCAGAAGGTACATCCCTTAATGCGGCTGCTATACCGCAGTCCAAATAACGGATGCTGTTTGATTTAACATCATATCTTACAACACATCTGGATCTTGTGGGAAACATATAGACATATTGATTATATACACAGGCGTTCCCAAAAAGCGTACTCTCTTTTCCTGTCATCTTATAATCCAGGCTAACCGAATGATACCGCCCGGTCAAAACATGATATGAAATAATCTCCCTGCTTTCATTTGGTATAAATACCAGGTACCCTTCTATAGATACTGCCGTAGAAAACAGAAACCGGCATCGTATATTATAATCGGTAAATTTTTCCAAAGCCTCTATTTTCCCTGTTATTTTATTCATCTTTACCAATGCATTAAAATAAAGATTGGGAAACCAGATTGCGTCCCCTATTTCCGCATAACCCAAACATCTCAATTGATACAGCAGCTCCATTTAACGTAATATCCTCTCTCCTCGAAATCGCTTTCAGGTAATCCTTCCAGTCCCAAAGCCTATAAAACCTCTCCGAATAAGGCTTTTACCTCTTCCCAACAATTACCCGCCTGTACTTTTCCGTAATCTATTTCCCCGGCTTCTTCTACGTCTCTGACACACTTTACAAATCGCTGTCTTCCAATACCTGCTCTTTCCAACAGGTTTTCCTGCCTTACAAAATTTGCGTTTACATTTGCCTGTAAATCCCGTCTGTCCAATACAAAAAACTGCCTGCGGTAAATAACGGACAAAGCCAACCCGTGAAACGAATCCGTACATACAGCATTAGCATCACGTATCAATGCAAGAAACTGTGCCGGACCTGCATTTTTTACCGGGTAAAAGTATCCGCCCCTTTCCAGGTCGCTCTCATTTTCATAATACCCAGACACAATATACAGAACTCTGTCCGCCTCATATTTTTTCATAATATATTTTAACAGAACCTTATGCGCTCTCAGCCTTCCAAGGGAATAGCAGAATATATACGGCTTTCCCGTCACGCTTCCCGCCGACACGCGATTCCAGTCCTCCTGCGTCAGCAACAAAGTCGGATCCCATACATCTCTTATTTTTTTCTTTGTATATTTTTCCAGGATCGCAATACTCTTCTTTTCACGGACCGTAACCAAATCAAATCTGTCAATGTATTTTCCCAATTGCCTGTACACCTTTTTATTCCTTTCATTTTCAATCATCACACCGCTGGGTGCATAGGCAATTCTTTTCTGCGAGTCCTTTCCGAAATTTAACGCATAAACATCCTGAAACCATGCAGGATTCCATATCTGGTCGCTTCCGCATACCAGAACTTCACAATCGCCGCATTCTTTTTCCACCTGTTCTTTTGTGTAACATTGTCTTGAAAGAAATATATTTCTTCCGATGAATGTGACAAATCTCAATATTCTTACATCAAGCTTTTTTTCCACCCTGATTAATCTGTACGCCAATTCATACAGATTAATTACCGCTTGGGGCTTTCGTTCCCATGACACCGCTTCATCGTGTTCTCTCTTTCTATATCGTATCACTTTCGTGTTATATCCCAGCCTCTGCATTATCGTCTGCATGGCATAACACTGTAAAATTTGTCCGTAATTCGTTTTTCCGTTATCGTAACACCATGTAACAATAGCAGCCTTGGAACTTTTTTTCCTTTTATTCATCTGATTTCCTTCATGGCATGTCCTTCCCCATGCAATACTCCAGCAACTCTTCTATAAAAATGACATCAACATCTTTTCCCATACTTCGATAAATATCTCTCTGTATATCATAAAATGCTATGGGCGTCACAACAATTGCATCAACTTTCGGAAGATTACCGCCCAGTGTTTTCAGTTCCAGGCCTTCTATGGAAATGCCTGCTGCATTGCGGTCAATTCCATAAAGAACCTCCACTTGTCCCTGTCTGAGTTCTTCCAGCAACCTTCTTCCGATTGCCCCCAAGCCATAGATGGCTACATTGTGAATTTCATTATCCTCAAAATATTCCGTTAATGACCTGCCGCCGTTTTTAATCTGAAGCCACTTGTCAAATATCTGAAAACCCCAGTGAAAAAAAGACTGCTTTTCTTCTTGACTGCCTTTTATTAACTTCATCTTTACACTCCTGTCACCTACAAAAACATTTGTTCTATTCTACTGTCCGATATTCCCATGGAATTGAGTTTTCCATGAATATCTCTCACAATCTCCGGATTACAGGCAGCAATAATTACATAATCCCATTCATACTCCGGAATCTTTTCAGGTGCTTCGATATGAAACCCTCCCGTCATTTCCTTATAATTTCTATCAACCCAGGCCACTAAATGATAGCACCCTTCCCTCTTAAACTGCGCAAAATAATCTCTCCCGACTTCTCCCGCTCCATACAGGATAATCCTGCTTCCGGCAGGCACCTTTTTGCTTTCGAAAATCCATTTCCTGTTCGATTTTATGAACTCTAAATTCTTCTTAAGCTTCTCCGTATATTCCAGGAGTCCGGCAAAGTCCTTATTTATCTTCTCTATAACCTGCCTTTTGTCCTGCAGCAGAAAAAAAAGATATTCCCTCTGATCGTATTGACACAGCCGTTTTATTTTTTGATGTAAATCGTCACGAATAAAATCCGCTGCTTCCATTCTTCCGACCTGAACGATATCTCTGAAATATTCCTTTGTTTTCGCATATAGACACTCGTAGCCATCTCCGGCCATCACTTCCAGGTTCCACAAAAAATGTTCTGCCGCATAATTTACAAACCCTTTCCAAACCTGTTCATAGATGCCTTCCTCCACAAGTGCCTGCCGCAAAGCCTCCATCGCATCGTACACACACATAGGATATTTCTGTCTGACAATTTTTCCCGTCAGAGAAGCATGATTATTCTGTCTGTATTTCACAAGCGGCTCGTCCAGAAAAGAAAGTTTTTCTGCTTTTATATTTGCCATGCTGACGAAAACTACGTCTTCCTCAAAGGGAATCTCCTGAAAAACAATCTCGTTTTCCCTCAGAAATTTAGTTCTGTATAACTTGTTCCATGGTACCGAATGGGAAAACAAAAAGATATTCTCCGGAAAATCCTGAAAGCAAAATACCTTTTGGGCAGGAAGTTTATCTCTCATTACCAGCCATTCCCCCGGCAATTTCTGTCCGGTCTCATGGTCAAAACATTCCGCGTCAAAGAGCAGGATATCTGTCTTCAGACAATCTGCCCGCATAACCGCCTTCTCCAGCAAATCCGGACGAAACCGGTCATCGGCATCCAAAAACAAAACATATTCCCCCGTAATATACTTCATGGCGCTGTTTCTTGCACGGGCAGCCCCTTTATTAGTCTGCCGAAGAACCTTAATCCGTTCCTCCTCCCGCTGAAACTCGGTCAAAATCTTCCCTGATTGATCCGTTGAACCGTCGTCAACGCATATCAGTTCCCAAAAACGATATGTCTGATTTCTGATATCGCTGATACTGTCCTTCAGGAATTGCTCCGCGTTGTATACGGGCATAATAATCGTCACTAATTTATCCATTTTGCACCTTCATATAACAGGGTCTTCCCATACGATTTTTGAGACTTCCACTCCCGTCCGCACCAGTTCTCTTTTAATATCCTCCGCCAGTTCCTCTTCCATCACGGCTATTACAATCTGATCGTAAGAGATATCGCGCATCCCTTCCGGTAAACCGATTACTACAGGCATGTCTTTGAGTCCGCCCGCCCTTTTATCCACCCACTGAACCACCTCGCAGTATCCTGAATGCATAATCTGTCGGTAATATTGTCTTCCGACCCCGCCCGCTCCATATAACACGATTTTCCCGCCTCTCCTGACTGACTGAAACGGAAATAGAAAACCATGCCCAATTTCCGGCGCAAATCGAAAATCATATTCCAGCGAAGCGCCGTTCAGTACCATATCCATTATATAAACATTGATTTGCCTACGCAGACTTTCCCAGCAATAACTCCCACTGCAGCGCTCGTATAAATACTGCTGCAATACCTTCACACGCATATTGTATCTTCTGTCAATCGTGCGCAACATGGAATCTGCCCTTCTTCGATAATGATAAAGGCATTCCCTGGTGATATATATTTTATCTGCCTCAAGTATACATGGGAACGTACATGCCACATCTTCTCCCACTACAATCTCATCAGGCACCTGCATCTGATTGCGAAACAGCAATTCCCTTCGAAACAGCTTGTCCCACACGGTGGGAAAAACGCCAAACTCAAAAAAGCTGCCGGAAAAAATCATTCTCCGATAAAGCCCGACCTTATTATCACCGTCATAAAGTCCCGCTTTCATCTTGTTTCGGCGTACAACAGAGCGTTCCGGGTACTCCTCAATTCTCCCTGATGCGATGATATCGGCTCCGTTTTCCTTCATATGTTTCAACAACCGCTCATACATTTCCGGTTCAATCCAGTCATCCCCATCCACATATCCCACATATTTACTGGAAGCTTCCATAACTCCTGTTTTTCTTGCACGCACAAGTCCTTCATTTTTCTTATGGATAACCCGCACTCTTTCATCCCTGTCCGCGTATCTGTCACAGATTTGGGGCGAATTGTCTGTAGAACCGTCATCTACAAGTATAATCTCCAAATTCCGATATGTCTGGCCTGTGACAGATTCAAGGCATTGTTCCAGATACGCTTCTACATTATAGACAGTGACAATCACGCTGATCCTATCACACATTTTCGTATTCCTCCAAATACTCCCGCGGGCTGATCCATTGTATCCTTTCTTCTGCTATTCCCATTTGTATCAATCCCTTCTTAATTCCTTCCTTCACCTTTATGTCCAGTACGGCAATCAATATACAGTCATACCGTGTATTCAACAGCGCTTCCGGTGCTTTCACCGGATACCCTTCCTTTTCGTATACTGCATGCTGCCGATCAACCCAGATTTCCAATTCCCAATCTGTATTTCCGTTTAGCTGAATCCACAATGCCTTTCCTACACTTCCGGCGCCATACAGCGCTATCCTACTCCCTTTTCTGACCTTTTTTGCCGGAATCCTTACAATTGCAGACTCCTGACCCCCCCTGTGCGAATCTCTTTCCGCCAAATCGGCCTTCTTCCTGCATTCCGCAAGATACGCTCTTTCTTCTTCATCGAGCCTCAGCAAAGATGCGTTCAATGAACTTCCATCATAGGACCAGGCCACCGGCTCGTTTCTGTGTGTCAAAAAGATCTTCCTGATTTCTTCCTTTCCCAGCCGAGGCGCATACTTTTTACATCTTCCGTCATTACCAAGTACCGAAAACGGAATTTCACCAATAAAATCCCACAACGTTTTGTCCCGAGAGCGTGTATAATAATCCCAGCACTTTCGAATCACCTTTCTGTTCGTCGGATGCGTAAAAATATTTTCGTAAAATCGTGCATAACATTCCGCGTAATGCCTTAATCCCTCAATATAGTTCAAATAGCCGCAGCTTTCCAGATATTGTTCTTCTCCGTCCTCTGTCAACGGCTCAATCAGATCTCCCTTCCTGATATATCCGCATGTCTGTCCATGGAGCGCTCTGCACAAAGGCTCAATCGCATCCTTTATGTAATGCCCGTCTGGAATAAAATTCAAAAATAATTGTTTCTCCTCCTTATTCAGAGAATACAGCTGGAAATAATATGTCATAACCTTCCCGCTGTAAAATTCCCGTAGCAATTTCTCCGCACAGTTTTGCGTATATCCTGTTCCGCCTACCTCGACAAAAACAACCTGCTCCTCTTTTGTTTCTATTTCCTGTTTTAAGTAATCACATACCATCCGGCGCTTTTCTCTGTTCATCTCAATCAAGTATTCTTTGAAATCCTCAGATTGTGCCAAACAGTAAAAAATAATGTCCACATCAATTCTTGACAGCCTGATCTCGCCCCTCCCCAGTCCATTGGGCAAAAAGCGTCTCAGTTCCGGCAGGGAAATCCCAAAAATATCAGCTATTGCAGACAAATCGGAGATAAATTCCGGAACGGACACATTCAGCAATTCAAACACATCCATATCTTCAGATGCAAAACCAGGCATCCTCCAGGCTTTTCTGGAACCATAAATGTATTTCGTTGAAATCCCCAACCCGAATCTGTCGATAAATATGTCTGCTATTTCTTTCAGAACATACCCGTCACGCGCGATAAAATACAGTGTCTTAATTCCCCGCCTCTTTGCATCGTTTAGCAGCCAGACTACATAACTCCCGACCAAAAACCCTCCCAGGGATGCTCCTATTTCACCCGGCCCCTGTAGTCCGTACAAAAGTCTTGTATTCTTGGAAAGCCCCACCAGCAGCTGTATGGAGGGATCATCGCCGCCGCCTTTTAAAATCGACTGCTCAATCGGAAGAAGCTTCTCTTTATATACACGCCTTGCCTGAATTCCCATTTTCATCGGAATGAAATAATCTGCGTTCTCGTCATCACCTGTATGTATCCAATCTCCGTGCACTTCCTCCATATCTCGAACAAAAGAAAACATATTTCCCGTACGCTTGGTCTTTCCTGTATCGCAAGATACGTATAACTTAATCTGCCTGCAGTTCGGCAATGCCTTCTCCAGCATCCCATATATATGTTCCTCGTCCCAATACATATCGGAAATAAAAATGACATGTTCCCCGTTTTTTATTCTGTGCAAAACCTCCTCTGTCACAGCAGGTATCGGGACAATATTTTCCAGTTCCGTTTCATATTCTATCTGCTTCAGCATTGTGATGTCCTGATCGCATAACAGTCCCGTCGAGTTGATTGCCCTGTATATTTGGTCTATCGTTACTTCCTCACTGCCTTTTTCACGCAGAAAATAACGTGCAAGACGTTCCCCCTGTATACGCAGTTCATAAAATCCGGAAGCGATTTCCTCCGGCAGGCCGCCATGCCCGGCCTGTAACCGCTTCTGCATAAGCGCAAATATTCCGTGGGGAGTTGCCGTCCTTCTTGTAAGGATTGTGTCAAATATGTCATAGGAATACAGCATTCTCTTTACCCTCTCCCTTCTTTCCTGCTTCTTCATATTTTCCCGGCTTTACAGTATGATTCTGTTCCGCTCCACACCTATAAGCCTTAATTCATCCGCAATCCGCTCCTTCAATTCAAACCCGGCAACCGCAATAACAACATAGTCATATGCAAATTCCGAAAGACACTCTATTCCTTCTATCCGCACACCGTGTATATTTGCGCCGGCCTTATTCTTATCTATCCATGCTGCCACTTCGCAATAATCCGTCTGCTTTATCTGGTAATAATATACCTTTCCCACATGTCCGGCGCCATATAAAATAATCCTTGCATGTTCAGGAACCTTTACAAAGGGAAACCAATGTTTCTGGCTCTCTGTAAAGTTGTCCCGCCCGCCCTGCCAAACCATCATACGCATATATTGATCCAGCTGCGGCAGCATAATGCCATAATAACCACTCCCGGCAAACTTACGCTTTAAATGTAAATACAGCCTGGCAGTATTCTCGTAATAGCTATCCCTTTTTACTGCGGACAAGGATTCATTGTGAATTCGATAATGATACGAAACCGCATCTGTTATTATCACTTTTTTACACTGTAATAAATACGGGTATACTACAGCAGCGTCTTCACCATCATAAATGAATGTATCAATATTCTCATAACATTGAAGCAGCAGCCGTCGTTTATACAGTTTATTCCACATATAAGGCAGTATTCCAAACTCAAAAAAGCCTGTAAAATACAGCATTGCAGGAAAAACCTTCTGTACCAGCCCTTCTTCTTCATAAAAACCGGAAGGAATCCTGTTAAATAGTTTGGTCTTTTTGCTTCCTGTCTCTTTTGTACATCCGGCTACTACGACATCTGTTTCCTGTCTCTCTATACATTCCATAAAAAATCCGAGAAAATCATTGTCTATCCAGTCATCCGCATCTACAAAAGCAATCCATTCTCCGTCTGCTGCCATCAACCCGGCTATCCTGGCCGCTACCAGCCCTTCCTTTCTCCTGTGCAGAACCCGAAAACGCCGATCCTGTGCGGCGATCTTGTCACAGATCTTCCCTGACAGATCCGTCGATCCATCATCTACCAAAATTACCTCAAAATTCTGATACGTCTGATTTTGAATGGAACACAGACACTGTTCCAAATGGACCCCTGCATTGTAAACAGGGACAATCACCGATAGCATCATTTCAATACCCTCTATACAGCCATATATTAATAGTGAAACAATCCGTAGGGAATTTCTATTATATGTGCAAACTCCAGTTCCCGCAATTTCTCTCTCATCTGAATCTTGTACGCTTCTGTCATAACAGCCAGCACAACATATGCCGTTTTACGGTAATTTAACAATGCGTCAACAGTTCTCACCGGCACCCCCATCAGTCTCTCTTCTTTTACGACATTTCCGGATACGGCCACCCCGACTACATTTGCTTTTGTCTTCATTCTGCTCAGTATTTCTCTTCCGACTTTTCCCGCTCCATACAGAATTACCTCCGGTTGTCTTTCCAGTTCCGCAAGAAATTTTTCTTCCTGCATTTGCACACCCTTGCCATACTTTTCCGGATCGTGCATTATTTCCAGCAATTCCCTTTCTTCTTCTCCTGAAAACATCCTGTAAGACAAATAACCATATTGGTCCCAAATGAGAAAATCTGCTGAAAATCTGCGTAAAAACGCATCCCGTGAACCCGGAGAAATGCGCTCAAGATTTCTTTTATACTTTCTATAGAACACATAGGACAGTGAGTCGCTGACTTCCTCCAGACGGCTGTGACCTGCAAGGTTTTTCGCAATATAATTCCATTCGTCACAGATACAATAAACTTTTTGCGTGTCATGAACTGATGAAGCCGCATTATCCAATCGATATCGATAAAATGGAATATCTAAAAAAAGCGTTCTTCCCGCATAAGCGTACGCTAAAAACCAAAATCCTGTATCCTGATAAGAAGCCCCCGGTGTCTCGTTACACCATATACCATTATTCTCCAGAAAGCTTCTGCTATATATTCCACTCCATATAGCCGGATACAGATTCCGAAATATTTTCTGATTTCGAATCGGTTCCACTATACAATTGTAGTATTTCCTGTCCGTAAGCACACTGCAGACCTTTTCCCGTTCATTGCCGGCAGCTTCCTCTCTATAACCGTAATAGTCCGATTTCACAAAATCCGCCCGATTCTCCTCCGCCCTACGAAACAATGTCTCATACATATTCTGTCCTACGAAGTCATCCGTATCCACCACGGCCACATATTTGCCGCGGGCACTTTTTATTCCCTGGTTCACCTGATATCCGTAACTCTTTCTGTCTGAATGAATCAGGGAAATCCTCTCATCCTTCTGTCCATGCTCCCGTATAATTTCCAATGTTCCGTCCGTAGAACCTGCATCTACGCAAATCATCTCGATTTCGTTCAGGCTTTGTTCGCGGACACTGGTCAGGCATGCTCCTATATATCTTGCCACGTTCAGGGACGGAAGAATAATGGAAACCTTTATTTTTTCATCCATATACGCTCCTGCCTACCGTTCAAATGATGATTTTTCAGGAAATACCTTTTCAAGCGCGCCGTTTATTTCTCTCTTTATCATCTCAAATTCTCTCTCTGTACAATCTTCATTCAGACTTACCATCTGCCACTTCCGCCGCAAAATACCATCCGCATATTCTCCGCAGTTTTCTTTATTTACCAGACACATTTTCCCCAATGTACGTCTGGGCCAAAACTCCCCTTCACATAGCTGCCAATAACGAACCAGATACTGGCTCACGTCAGTGTAACTGCGAAATTTTCCCCTGGATGCTTTGTCCAATTCCAATATCTCCAGATCCCATATTTTTTGCAAAACAGACTTTTTCAACGCATTTGCCATATGCGGATCATGAAAGCCCGGAAAATCATTCCAATACTGCAGAGACAATGTTCTGTCCAGCAGTTCTCCATAATCCCTGCAATGCCATTTCTCCCAATTCTTCTCCTGTACCGCCCTCTTTTTAAAATGACGATTTATAATCATCATATTGTTTACCTGCATATATCTGGCCAGATTTGCTATCGGTCCCATAGCCGCCGTGACAATAATGTTTTCCACCGCTTCATCACACACAATATCATCCTGAAAATAATACGTTTCCGCTATCTGCTGCAGCGGAAAAACATCATCGTTAAAGAGAATAAAGTTTTCTGCAAGTGACGCTATACGATGTACATTCATCTCTATTGTGTTGGAATTAAATGTCGGAAGATATTCGGACGGTATATAATCCTCGTGTCTGACAATTGCCAGTTTCGGATGCTGCACATCCAAAAATGCCGGAAGATGTCCCCAGGTAAGGAGAAAGATTTTATGTACCCAAGGCATATTTTTTTCTATAGCACGAAACCAATAGTGAAGATTATCCCAGCTTTCATAGCGAATATTAGAATTTGCGGTTTTTTCCGGGTATTCCGTTTTACATATCTTCTCTTTCAGCTTCCGCCATTTCGGATCCGAACCATCCACCCATGGAAGCACAATATCAATGTCAGAATTCATCAGATTTCCCTTTCCTGTACAGCCAAAATATCATGTTGGCTCCCAAAGTCATTACACTAACATAATTCTCCCTGTATGGAAAATTTTCAACTGCTTCGCATGATACAAAAAGTAAAGCGTCATCAGGCTTTCACCGAGATATCCAATGTACCGGTCCTCCCTGTCACATCCCCTGGGCTTGCTTAAGCTTTCGGTTCTCTCCAGTATTGGAAACAGCCACCCGCAATAGTCCTGCAATACCTTCTTTTTAGCGATTATCATGTTATAATTATAAAAATAAGGCTGTCTTAATAATTTCCCGAAAGCTTTCGCATAATCCGGCTGCAGCTCATATAATGCCTGCATCATTGCATTCCAGTCTTCTTCCTTTATATATCTTTCATGGTGTTCTCTGATATCAGGCTCATGCAATGTCGGAAATGGCAGAATAGCATCCGGAGCCTTTTCCAATATCCATTGTATCTCTGTATCTTTTATATTCAGCAAACGTCTGGATTGAAACAAACCATAGTAAGCACTGTCGTCTTTTTCCATATTTATTCTGTTTTTCCACATCCAATATAAAACCGTCAATTCACAATAATTACCGTTCTTTTCGGATATATTCTCTCCCTCGTTGTCTAACTCCTCAGCGACTCGTATATCTGTTACAGATGCCCCTGCCTGTACCGCATGCATCCAATTCCGTTCTCCGTCTAAATTTATAACCTTTGCATCTCTATGGCATTTTGCACGGTAAACGCAAATGCCGTCTGCACATAACTGTAATTTTTTCCGTTGTCCGAAATCAACCGAATCATGCAATGACCGGAACTGCCCTCCCCTGGCATAATATGCATCCATAAGCCGTTCTTCCAATTCCCAATCAATGCAAACATAATTCGTAAACCCGTACCTTTCAAGAACACCGATAATCTCAGAGTGAACCGTTTCGGGGGTTCCTATCAGAATTGTAACCTCATCTTTCTTATAACTGCCCGGTCTTTTCCAACAAAAGTATCTCTGCAGACAGGTTTCAATATCCATAACCGGAAGTCCGTTTAAATGCCTGGGGTTTTCATCCGCAGAAGTCACCATGAACCCCAGTACTGTCCTTTCCGGATACAGACTTTGAATCGCATGGCTCACTCCAAGTGCAATAGACTTTGCACCATAAATAATAATTTTCTCTGCCATTTCCTTTACATCCATGTCGTCGTTCACCACACTTCAGATGCACATCCGTTCTCTGTTGCATCCTTCTCCTGCACGCTTTATCATGATCTCTTTTCCTGTCTTCCGGCTTCATGGCTCTGCCAGGTTCAAATTCTCCTAACCTACAAGAATGGGGAGCAGCTATACTACTCCCCCTTTCCTTCCTCATTTGAACTTTGTGTAAAACAAATCCATACGCTTACTTACGGAGTAACAGGCGCCGTTAACTTAACTTCAACCGGATTCTCTTTGTCTCCATTAATAACTACATTTAAAGTCATAGGAAGAACCGTATTATCATTTGCATACAGATCCAATACTGCGTCAACAGTATCCGCGCCCAATATCAATGCAGGCGGTTCTGCGTTGAGCGAAACAACTCCGCTTGCAACCAGATCGTCGTTACCAAGCATTACAGCAACACTCTTCATAGCCAGGCTGCCCGAACCCACTGTAACAGGAATCGTTACGTCCTTACCTGCTTCCAATGCGAAAGATGTAGTCGGTACTGTCGGAGCAACCGGTGCGGTATACAGACCATAGGTCACATCCTTAGCGGCAACTGCTTCCGTGTAAGTTGTGGAATTCAGTCCGGTAATGGTATAACTGATTACGATCTTGCTGAAATCAGCAGCTGACCAGTTCTGCTTATTTGTTGACAGCTTACCAATATAACGGAATGCAGCTTCTCCGCCGGCAGCTGCAGCGGTGGACATTTCTGCGTAGATATACTTGCCAACAGGAATGCTTGCCAAAGGTGTAGACGCGGCAGCTGCTGCGTAATAGTCGTTTGTTGCAGCATATACCACTCCTGTGCTGCCCTTTTCAATCTTCGTTACTGTCGAATCCGCCTTCGCAACAGCGTACACGTCACCTGCAGCAACTGCAGTCTCTAAGTCATGCTGCTCACTACCAGAACCTAAACTAACTGCTGTCAAAGCATGATACTCACCAAAGCTGTTACCTTCTCCAACATCACCTGCGGTTGTAACATTTACAAAGTTATAAACCACATTTCCGCCGGCCTCAGCAAGATAAAATGTCTGTGCTGCCTTACTGTTTGCAGCGTCAAATGTCGCAACGTTCGCACTCTTGGATGTGAGATCGCCGATCTTCTCCACGCCATACTTTCCCTTTTCGGTCTGGGCAGCAACAGCCAGCCACATCTCATCTGCGGTGTTGTCCACTTCATTCGTTGCAGCAAGTGTAATACCACTGCCAAGCGTTGCGGTAGATGTTACAGCCACCGATACCGGCACAGCGCTCTTATTCACCATCTCAAAAGCTGCTGACGAAATCTGGGAGCCGTCCTTTGCAATCTCATACTCATCGACAGCCACTACCAGGTCGGTAGGCACCTGAACACGAAGTACCGTATCCGTATTCTGCACATTAACATCCACACTGCCGCCTCCCGTAGCAGCAGCAACCGGCATAACCATCTGTGCTGCAGCAAGAGCGCTTGCTACGGCGGTTGCCATTAATTTCTTTCTTTTCATTTCTCTTTCCTCCTTGAAATAAGAATTTTTTGTTTATAATCCACTGTATTGAAATACAGCAAACTACCACATTTAATTTTCTACCGTTATCGTAATATTGAATCCTGCATCACTGTAATCCGTATATGTACCGTCACCCGACTCCTGCAGCAGATATATTCTGCACACTGCGCTGTATACGCCTGCATCCAGGTCCACATCCAGTTTAAAAGGCGGCAGCTGCGCGCCTACAGGAATAGCTTCGGTAGAGAAAATCTTTTCCCCCGTATCACTCAGCAGCACTTCACATCTGATCGGTTTCGTATTGTTGGGAGAGTTGCCCAAAATCGCGTCAGTGCTTTCTGAGGTCCCGTCCGGAAATGTCCATTCCATATTCATATAGGTTTCAAAATACCCTTCCTGCACCTCGCCTTCCATCTGCTCCGCAATCTGGCTGTAATTGCCTTCCTCCATCACATAAACACCATTGTTCCCTTCCTGCTCCGGTTCTTTCTTCAGCAATAAAACCACCACCGTTGCCAGCAGGGCAATGACGATAACCAGTAAGATTCCTAAAATAATGATTCCCAGCTTCTTCCTGTTTTCTTTCTCATTCGAATTTCTGTTGTCAGACTTTGTTGAACCCATTGCCGTAATCCTTTCCGCTTCCTTTCTGTTTCTTCCCGCTTTCGGAAATAATCTCAGCTTTACCCGCTCTACGCCGCCTCCGAATTTTCATGCGTTTCTTTATAAATAAAGCATATTGGGCATTAATAAGGTCGAAACCAAATCAATGCTGCAGGATTCCCTGCTTCGCTCCCGCCTACCTCACAGCCTTCCGGCGCGGATAACCGCTTTCCGTCTCCGGCGGTATTTCATTCGAAACGCACCGCCTTGCCGTGTTCACCGGGTCCTGGCATACCCAATCCGCAGGCTCCCGGGAAATCCCCGTTTCCTGCCTTCTAATGCCGTTCCTTCTTTTTCTATTGCGGACAGGCATTCTCTGCGCCATCCGGCTATCATGAACATCTCGTCCGTTCCTTCGTGTGCCGCCCTGAAGCGGCATTTTCGGTAAAATCCCGGCTCATCACCGGAATTTATCCAGACAACTGTCCCAATGATCTCATTGTTTCTGCATCTCAAAATTTGCTGCTCTGCGAAGGATTAAAAATCATGCCCCTGAAGAAGCCCTCTCAGCGCAGTACCTTCCCTTCTCTCCCCCGCTTCAGCACATTCCGGGCGGTATTTATTTTCCCTTCCGCGCTGTACCCACAGCTGCCGCAGGAAAAGATGCCTTCTTTCCTCACCCCGGCCCCGCCGCACTCACTGCATTCCGTGCTGATGCCCTTTCCCAGGACTTCCACCAGTTCCACGGACTGTTCCATGCATTTCTGGCCCAGGCGGCTCCGTATGTATCCCCTCTGCCACATGGACACGGACTGGTTGATCTTCTTATTCTTACCGCCGCCCCCGGGCTTCGGCAGCTTTGCGATATAGACTTTCTTCGGCTTTTCCTCCCGAAGAAAGCGGTTCAGCTCCTGGTTAATATAGCTGTGAAGCCGTTCTTCATAGCGGCTTTTCTTAGCCTGATACTTCTTTCGTCCCGGATTCGCCTCCCGGTTGCGGCTGTAACTGCCGGCCTGTTCCCTTATCCACCCGGCGTATTCCGTCTGGTATGTTCCGAGTTCTTCGCCATAGCTGCGTCCCGAGTCCGTGGTCAGCATTGTATACATTCCAAATGCCGCTCCCACTTCCCTGTCGTAATCCTCATGCCGCCTTACCGCCACATTCACAGGAACCTTAATTTCAATGCGCTGTTCCTGCGGATACAGGCTGACGTAAATCTGACTGGCATATTGGTTGTTGTCTGTCAGAGGCACGAAGACCCGTTTTCTTTTTTCTTTAATGGAAATATAGATTCCATGGTCTCCATAGCGGTATGCCCTTTCGGAAACGGAAAAGCCGTCCTTTACATCCGTATGGATTTTCCCCTGTCTGAGGTGATATTTCCTCACCTGCCTGCACAGATAACGGTGCAGTTTTTCCGAGTCCACCTGCCCGGCCAGTGCATCATGCTGCTTTTGAATCCCTTTGGGCAGCTCCATGGGCTTCCGGTTCAAAACTGCCTGGAAAGCATTATTTACCTTCAGCAGAAACCGGAGGTAATGCTTCTCTTCATTTGTGAGATTCCCGTTGGCTGCAATCAGCTCCAGGACCTTTGTCTTCGTTCTTGTCCACTGGCACTTAATATCACCCAGCGCGTCGAAGACAGCCAGGTAAAAGTACACTGACGGCATCTCCATCTGGCTGCGAAGCCCGCCTGCAGTCATCTCGTTCTGGACGGTATAGCCGGGATAAAGTTTCGGGAGGCTGCCGATGCCGCTGTAACGCGCGTATACGTAATTCTTCACTTTACCGTAGTCCGCTGCGATTTCCAGAAGCTTCGCCATATCCTCTGCGGAAACCGGCTTACTGCTGTACTGCCGGACGGTCTTGCATATGGTGTCTGGCGGCATTTTGCTATTCCCTTCCCCTGACAGGATGTGTAACCTTTTTCACCCGGATCATATCATTTCGGGAAAAACGAATGCCCCTGTCGGCACACGGCAAACCCAGCTGCCCTGCTTCCGGTCTAAATTCCCAAAACCTATACATTTTGAGACACATTTAGATGCCGAAAAATTTATTTGATATAAACAAAAAATGGGGGTTAAGTTTATTGACATTTTGTCGATAATATTATAGAATGTGAGAACTTCACCACTGATTCAAAAAGTATAGTTTTTGAGACACATCATATCTTCGTATCTTGGACACCCCAAGGCAAAACCCCGGCGCAATACAAAACCTTATGTAAAATTCCTCCTGCATGCGCAAAGCGCCTGCTTTTATCAAAACCGGAAAGCTGCAGGTGAACTTCCATGGAAGCCGTTTTACAGCATGGGGCCGCCGGGAAACGGATTTGATCCGCCTCCCGGCAGCCCCTGTCCTTCTCTGCCTACCGGAAACTTTTTACTTCCCGGGAAATTCCTACTTCCAGGGAATTTGTTATCTCCAGGGTAATTTTTATCTCCCGGGGAATTTTTATCTCCAGGAGAATTTTTATCTCCCTACTCCCTGCCCATAGTAGGCATTGGCGCCATGCTTTCTATAGTAGTGCTTGTCCATCAGCTCCTGGGGCGCCGGCTGCACATGATGGTTGATGGATTCCGTGCGGTAAGCCATCTTCGCCACCTCCTCCAGGACCACCGCGTTGTGTACCGCTTCCCCGGCATCCTTCCCCCAGGTAAACGGGCCGTGGTTTTTGCACAGAACTGCCGGAACGGAAACCGGGTCCTTGCACATCCTCAGGAATTCGCTGACAATCAGCTTGCCGATATTTTCCTCATAGGCGTCCGCAATTTCCTCCGCCGTAAGGCATCTGAGGCAGGGCACTTCGCCGTAAATATAATCCGCATGGGTGGTGCCGTAGCAGGGAATGCTCCTGCCCGCCTGTGCCCAGCTGGCCGCATAGGGCGAATGCGTGTGTACGATGCCGCCTATCTCGGGAAACGCCTTGTAAAGCTCCGCATGGGTCGCGGTGTCGGAGGAAGGGTTGTAACGTCCTTCCACTTTGTTTCCGTTTAAGTCCACTACAACCATGTCTTCAGGAGTCAGTTCCCCGTACGCCACCCCGCTGGGTTTGATGACAAAGTATCCGTTCTCTCTGTCGACGGCGCTGACATTGCCCCAGGTGAACGTTACCAGGCCGTACCTGGGCAGATCCAGATTTGCTTCATATACTGCTTTTTTTAATTCTTCCAACATCATTTTAATACCCCCTTGTGTGCTTAGGCGCACATACCAGTTAAGATTAGAAATCGGGGCTTACACAAGCCCTTCCACCGCAGCCTTCTCCGCCGGCAGCGTACTCTTATATTTCGCGATAAACCTGTCGAACCCGGCTGTGTCCTCCGGCTTCGGTTCGATGGTGGTGCCGGTCTGCCCGGCAAAGATACGGTTACTCAGGTAGTCCGGCAGGCTCTCGCCCTCCTCTTTTTCCACCAGATAGGCCGCCAGCACCGCCATCCCCCATGCGCCGCCCTCACTGGCGGTATCCATCACCGTCACAGGCGCGTTCATGGCCGCCGCCATCAGCTGCTGTCCCACCACCGGCGTCTTGAACAGCCCGCCGTGTCCCGTGAGAGAATCCACCTTTACCTTTTCTTCCTTCAGCAGAATGTCGTTTCCGATTTTCAGCGCAGCCATGGAACTGTACAGATGGCTCCTCATAAAGTTTGCCAGGGTAAAATTCGCGTCGGGCGTGCGGACAAACATGGGCCTGCCGCCCCCGTTCAGCCCCGTGACAGGCTCTCCGGCGAAATAATTATACGCCATCAGCCCGCCGCAGTCGGCATCCGCGGTCAGCGCTTCCCTGTAAAGCATGCCGTAAAGCTCGTTTTTATCCGTTTTCACCCCCAATTTGCCCGCAAACTCTTCAAACAGGTTCACCCAGGCGTTCAGGTCCGACGTGCAGTTGTTGCAGTGAACCATAGCCACCGGGCTGCCGTCAGGCGTGGTAACCATGTCAATTTCCTCATGTACCTTTGAAAGCGCTTTTTCCGTCACCACCATGGAGAAAATGGAAGTTCCCGCGGAAATGTTTCCCGTGCGCACCCTCACGCTGTTGGTAGCCGTCATGCCGGTTCCCGCATCGCCCTCCGGAGGGCACATGGGCACGCCCGGCTGCAGATTCCCGTCGGGATCAAGGATTCTCGCTCCCTCCGCGCTTAAATATCCCGCCTTCTCTCCCGCGGGCAGTACTTTGGGCAGGATGTCCTTCAGTTCCCATCCAAGACGCCTGTGGGCCGTCAGCGCATCGAACTTTGCCGTCATTTCCGCATCGAAATCACAGGTCTCGGAATCCACGGGGAACATGCCGGAAGCCTCGCCGACGCCCAGCACGCGCTCTCCGGAAAGCTGCCAGTGGATATAGCCCGCCAGTGTGGTGAGATAGGAAATGTCCTTCACATGCTCCTCACCGTTTAAAATAGCCTGATACAGATGCGCAATGCTCCATCTCTGCGGAATGTTGAAGCAAAACAGCGGCGTCAGCCTTCTGCAGGCCTCTTCCGTCATGGTATTGCGCCAGGTGCGGAAAGGCACCAGCAGCTCCCCCTCCGCATTAAAGGGCATATATCCGTGCATCATCCCGGAAAAGCCCATCGCTTCCAGCCTGGTCAGCGTCACGCCGTACCGGTTCCGCACATCCTCCGTCAGGCTTTTATAGCAGCCCTGAAGGCCTTTCCAAATCTCCTCCAGGCTGTAAGTCCACACATTGTCCACCAAGCTGTTCTCCCAGTCCCAGGTACCCTGTGCCACAGCCCTGTGGGTCCCGTCCACCAGTACGGCCTTGATACGCGTGGAACCGAACTCCAGCCCCAGAATCGTCTTTCCGTCCTGAATCGCTCTTTTGATTGCCTCGCTCATGCATTACCTCTCTTCCCGCCCGGAACGTTATTTATTCCGACGACTAGGTGTTCTTTACCTTATTTTAAGTATAGGAAAAATATGCGTTCAAGTCAAGAAAAAGAAATGCATGGCCGCTCCCCATGCTTCATATAGTATAACAATATTAACCTTCAGGTGATCTCTTGAAAAAGCACTCCCCCATTTCATTCCGGCAAATGCTCTTCGGCATTGTTTTCCTGGCGGCCTTTTCCTGCATGGTCATTTTCCTTTTCTCTTTTCGGCGGGACCAGAAGCAGTTCGACAGTATTACGGCCAGGCTGTTCGCCGACGAGATGAAATCCAACACTCTGAGCATGCACTACACACTGGCCAATCCCGGCAATTTCGGCCTCGGCGACTATGAACCCGTGCTGGCCTGTTATGATGCCGAACGCGCCCTGCGCGGACAGGCAGAATCCGAGAATACCCTGGCGGCCCTTAAGGCCCTGCGCCCGGAAAAGCTTTCCGAGCCGGACGCCTATCTGCTGCGCCTTCTGGTCAGAACCCTGGAAAATTCGCTGGCACTGAGCCGTTTTACCTACTACGACGAACCGCTCTCTCCCGCTTCCGGCACCCAGTCCAACCTCCCCATCCTCCTGGCCGAGTATCCCTTCCGCTGCCGCCGGGATGTGGACGATTACCTGGCCCTGCTGGACCAGGTCGACGATTACTTCGACTCCGTCCTCATCTACGAGCAGGAGAAAGCCGCGGCAGGACTCATCATGCCCGGCGCCTTCCTGAAAGAGGTGCGCGAGCAATGTGACACAATCGTCACAAAAGAAGCCCTGGAGAACGGCTCACATTTTCTTCAAACCACCTTCCGGGAACGCCTTGCCCCGCTGGTGGACGGGAAAGTCATCACCGCCGGGGAAGCCGCCGCCTACGAGGACCAAAACGAAAGGCTGCTGAAGACAGTACTCCTTCCCGCCTACACGGCCCTGGGAGACGGGCTTATCCTTCTGGAGGACGATTCCGTACTGCCTGCCGGCCTGGCGGCGCTGCCGGAAGGGCAGACGTATTACGAACAGCTCCTTATCTCCGAAACCGGCTCCTACCGCCCGGCAGCGGAAATCCGTGATATGCTGACAATGCAGTTTTCAAGAGAATATGGTGAAATCAAAAAACTGGCGGAAGAATATCCTGAAATCGTGGAATGGATTGCGAAAAACGACTGGGAAGCGTTTCCTTACAGAGATGCCTCGCAGATGCTGTATGATCTGCGAAACCGGATGAAAGAGGACTTTCCGGACCTGCCGGGGAATCCCGCTTCCATTGCCGTCAAGGCAGTGTCCGGCAGCCTGGAGCCATACTGCGCGCCGGCTTTTTACCTGACCGTGCCCCTGGACGCCACGGACTCCAACAGTATCTACATCAACCGCAGCAAGACCCCAGACGGGCTGGAACTGTACACCACGCTTGCCCACGAAGGCTATCCTGGGCATCTGTACCAGACCGTCTATCACAACCGCTCCGCCCTTGCCGCGGGAGAGCGCCCCGCCCGGGAACTGCTCTGGTACGGCGGTTACCAGGAGGGCTGGGCCGTGTATGTGGAATTTCGCGCCTATGATTACGCAGCGGAACTTTTAACGGAAAACGGACAGGAAGCGGCAGCGCTCACCGCCCGGCTGGAAGCACACAACCGAAGCCTGCAGCTGTGCCTTTACTCCCTGATGGATATCATGATTCATTACGAAAACGCATCCCTGCAGCAGATTGCGGATTTGCTGCAGCAGTTCGGCGTGCAGGATGCCGATACCGCAAAGTCCGTCTACAATTACATCGTCCAGTCCCCCTGCAATTACCCGAAGTATTACCTGGGCTATCTGGAAATCCTTTCCCTCCGTGAAGAAGCCCGGAAGCTCTGGGGCGCGGACTATACGGATTACCGTTTCCACCTTTTCTTCCTGGACAGCGGCCCGTCGGATTTCCTCTCTCTGCGGGAGCGGCTGAGCGCTTACGATATCACGGCGGCGGAAGATGGCAAGCCGTAAATTATTGCTCGTAATTACAGTTTTTCACATTCCGCTGTCCTCTACCATGTCCTCCAGGTATTCCCTGTCCCACAGAAGAATCTTCAGCTTTCGGGCAGCCTCTATGGCGGGTTGGGTAAAATACTGGTTGGTGAGTACCGCACCCACCATCCTGTCATAATAATCCCTGCCCGCGTAAGCCTCCTGTACGGCCTTCACCCCCACCGGCGCATTGTAGCACTTGCACTGGACGGCATAGGTGACGCCGTCCTTCTCGGCCAGGATGTCCACGCCGTAATCGCCGCTGCCCCTGGTGACCTGTACTTCCTGAAAGCCGCATTTCTTCAGCAGCTCCCCGCAGTAATGCTCGAATTCATGCCCTTCCATCAGGTCATATTCTTCGGGCCTGCCCCGCCTTGCCCGCTGCCGCAGATAAAGCACCGCGCTGAACAGCATAGCTGCAACCGCCAGGCTTACAATGATAATCATCTGATTCGTATCCATATTGCTTTTTATCCCTCATTCGCCCTTTTATCTGTCGATATGCCCTATTTCGCCCTAACCTATATTTTTTCCCGCTCCTTCATGCCATACAGCCTCATCCCGTTCTCCCATGCCGCCCTGCGCACCTCTTCCTCGGAAATCCCCTTCACCTGCGCCAGGACCTCCGCCACCAGGGGCAGGTAAAGGGAACTGTTGCGCTTTCCCCTGTAAGGCGCCGGCGCCAGGTAAGGGCAGTCCGTCTCCAGGACAATCCTGTCCATCGGGATATAGGCCGCCGCTTCCTTCAGCTTTCTGGCGTTCTGGAAGGTCAGCACACCGCCGATTCCGATATAGAACCCCATGTCCAGAAAAATCCCGGCAGTCTCCTTTGTATAGGAAAAGCAATGGACAACGCCGCCGATTTCCCCCGCCTTTTCCCCCGCCATAATGTCAATGGTGTCCCTGGCAGCGTCCCGGGAGTGAATTATCACCGGCAGGCCGCGCTCTCCGGCAAACCGCAGCTGGCGGGCAAACCACTTCTTCTGAATCTCCCGGTGGGTCTTGTCCCAGTAATAGTCAAGTCCGATTTCCCCCACCGCCACACATTTTTCATGGTTCCACATGGCCTTCAGCTGCTCCAGGGCATCGGGAGACTCCGCGGACTGCCCTCCTGGCGCGTCAGGGGATTCCCCCTCCAGCTCCGCCGTCTCGCTGGGATGGATACCTACCGCGGCGTATATATAATCATATCTATCCGCCAGGGAAACGGTACGCTTACAAGACGCCAGGCTGGCGCCCACATTCACCACCCTTGCTATTCCCTTCCCCGGCAGGGCTTCCAGAAGCGTCTCCCTGTCTTCGTCGAAAGCCTTGTCGTCATAATGTGCATGTGTATCAAAAAATGCAGTCATTTTTCATTTTCCTCCGGATTTCGGAATGGATGCCCTGGTAAGCCCTGTCCGCCCCAATCCCGCATCGGCCGCGGCTCCCGGGGACGGCATCCGTTCACGGCCTTACATTGACAGGTGTGTCATAATATATTCTGCTCATTTCCAGAATTTCAAAGCATCCATTCTGCAGAGACAGGACGGAAACCGCACAGTTGGGCAGCCCCACCTTCCAGAAATCCTCCAGAGGCGCGGAAGATATGGCCCGCAGAAGGCACCGGTTAAAGGCGCCGTGAGCCGTCACCAACACCGTATCGCAGCTTCCCTCCAGGGGCATGATTTTCTCCCGGAGAAATGCCCCGGCACGCGCCCCAACCTCATCGAAGGATTCCGCCCCCTCAGCGGGTACATAACATTCCGGCCTGCACAGGAAATTATGCAGCGGGTGGGAAGGCTCCTTTTTGGGCGGGTCGAAAGCACTGCCTTCATATGCGCCGAAGTTCATCTCTATCAGCCTGCTGTCCGTTTCCAGCGGAATGTCCCGTCCTCCCGACAGGATCCGGGCAGTTTCCAATGCCCTGGACAGGGGGGAGCTGAACGCCCTGTCGAAGACGGTCCCCTCCTGCTCCAGCGCCCTGGCCGTTTTCTCTGCCAACTCTATGCCGAACGCATTCAGGGGCACATCGCTTTGCCCCTGCAGCCTGCGCTGCTTATTCCAGTCCGTTTCCCCGTGCCTGAAAAGATATATTTTCATGTTTGCCGCCTCCCGACATATTACAGCATCATAAAATCCACGTTCTCTCCGACCCGTTTCCTGATAAGGTCAATGAAAGACCTCTGCATTTCCTTGGTGTTGTAGCTCACTGAGACATCGCAGGACTTCTTCGGCGTGCCGCTCTTGTAATAGAAACGAACGGCATAGGATATGTAGCTGACGCGGACCTTGCCGCTGCGTACCGTTCCCGATATGGTCTCCGTCTCTATCTTGCCCACTTTATCCCCATCCACAACCGTCACCATTCCGTTCCAGTGCAGAACGACCCAGTAGCGGGTTCCAACCACCGCCTGGAACATGGCTTCCTTTGTCTTCTCACGCAACTCCCATTCCTTTCCGGCAGCTAGGATGTCCTCGGCAAACATCTCCTGTTCCGTGGCGGAAGGGAATATTTTCCCAATGCGTTTGGCAAATTTCTTCAGGATTTTTTCCGGCTTCGCCTGTCCCTTCTGGCCGTACCAGAACAATGCCCCTATCAGTTCCCCCAAAAGCAGTCCCAAGGGCAGCTGGAACGCAATCAGCCGCTGAGTGGGCGTTTTCACATAGATGCCGATTGCCGTCAGAATCACCACGCTGCCGATAACCGCTATATACGCCAGCCTGCGGCCCCGCTTCAGGCTGTATTCGCACCATTCCTCAACCCATTCCCTCTCCCATCCATAGAACTGCTCCATCTTGCTTCCGGAGGGAGCCGGCAGGGCAATCTTCTTCTTTTTCCCTCCCGTGAACAGAGACACCAGGCGAATCACAAATATCAAAAGGCTGAGTGCCGCTGTAAGCATGCATATCCAGATTTCGGATATATGCAGGCCGCCTACAACTCCGTCTTCAATATAATACCACTTCGCCCCCTCCAGAATCCCGTCCAGGTTCAGGCACATATTTTCTATTACCTTGCCGTAGGAATCGCTGAAATAGGCTTCCATGTATGCCTCATCTCCCGATAAATCCCAGTAAAGGCCGATTACTTCGCTGTCTTCCACGGCGTCAAGGACACGTTCCACATCCCCTTCCCCCATGGGTTCCAGTGTGCCCTCCACGACAGCCGGACTCATGTCCTTGCCTGCCCGCAGCTCCACCGCCAGCTTCAGATTCCACATCAGGTTCTCCAGCCTTCCGGAGTCCCCGTCCGGAACCGTCACATATAAGAACGCCTGGCGCGCCTCGTCGTAAGCCACATATCCCATCGTTTTCACACGGTCCGGATCACCCGAGTAATATTCCTCCACACAGGACGCAACCGGATATGGCACCTCGTAAGACACGTACTTTCCCTCTGCCTGTTCAAATGCCTCCTCTCCAATCGCCTCAGAACCGGCCCGCATCTTCAGGAACCCGGATCCTCCCACCAGCCAAAATCCCACCGCGCATGCAAGCGCACACAGCGTAACCGCGATACTCAACAGCTTTTTCATTTTCGTTCTCCTTTATGAATTTTATCTGTGAAGCGAGGTGTTTAAAAATTCATTCCTGCCATCTGTCGGAAGAAATTTTCAGACACGCTCCGGGATTATGCCTTTACGGCACAAAAAAAGAACCGTCCCCAAGGCTCCCAGGTCCTCAAAAACAGTTCTTCCAAGTGCGCCGCCAGGGGCTCGAACCCTGGACACCCTGATTAAGAGTCAGGTGCTCTACCAACTGAGCTAGCGGCGCATTTTATCTCACGCATGTCCTGCGTCTGTTGCTAACTTGTTGTTTCCTTAACAACAAAACAAATTATATTACATTCTTCTTATAAATGCAAGTGTTTTTTCAAATATTTTTTAAGATTTTTTTACTTTTGGCAATTTCCTCACTTTTTCACCGGTAAACACCGTTTTAACCGCCAAAATCACAAATTGCATTGGTCCCCAGGGCACACAGGACCCGCCACAGCACTTTGCGCAAGTTTTTGGCGCATCCAAAACCTGAAAGCACCTTTGAATTCCTGCCGTCTGCCGCGACAAACCGCGCTCCCCCATTCGCCGGAAGGCAATTTCCAAACATGCCCTAACGCCAAAACATACCCATGACAATCCCTGCCCCAACTCCGATCCCATACAGCAGCAGCATGATTTTCACATTCTCCCGCCTGTTGTGGTTGACACGGAACAAGACCAGAAGGCCAACGCCGGAACCGGCGAGAAGCCCTGCCATTGCCGCCCCCAGCCCCATGGCGCCCTCCAGGTACAGCCGGGTAATCGCCACGGAGCCGGCACAGTTGGGAATCAGGCCCACCAGCCCTGACAGTATGGGACCGATTACGGGTTTGTTTAAAATCAGCTTCGCCAGTGCCTCCTCCCCCGCATAATGCAGCAGCAGATTCAGCCCAAACGAAACCAGCAGGATAAAGAGGAAAATCCGCAGGGTATGGTTCAGGGCCGCCGGGATAATCCCCTTCTCGCAGCGGCACCGCTCCTGGGTGCAGATATCGGAAATGCCCTTCTGCCTCTCCCCGCCCTTTTTCCGCAGCATAAAGTCAACCGCCAGCCCGGCCGCCACACCGAATGCCGCTTTCGCCAGGACAATGCCCAGCACGGTGCCCACCGGTACCCGCTCGGATATCAGCACGGGCAGCATCTCGTCCGAAGTGGACAGGAAGATTGCAAGCAGGGTACCCAGGGAAATCACCCGCCCGGCATACAGATTTGCCGCTGCCGCCGAGAAGCCGCACTGGGGAACCGCCCCCAGAAGGCCGCCCATTACCGGCGCCGCCCTGTCCGCGCCCTTAATCCATTTCTGCATCCCCTTTCCGGCCCTGTGTTCCAGATATTCCATGGCAAGATAAGTCAAAAATAAAAACGGAATCAGCCTTACGCTGTCCATAAGTGAATCTTCAATCACATGCAGCATGACAAAACCTTCCTCCCCGCACATCAGGGTCCCGCGAAGCCCTTATAAGCCTGAACGGGTCAGCCAAACAGCTTTATCAGCAGTTCCCGGATCCGTGAAATCAGCTCCACCACAGTCTGATTTACAAAATTTTCAGGCATGACGATCTCATTTCCTCCCGGAACCATGGTGAGCGATACGCTTTTCACCATGGACAGCCGCCCTCTGTCCACCGGAAAGCCCAGGCGGGAAATAATACCCAATATTTTCTCGTCCGTTTCTCCCGGCTTCTCTATATGTAGCCGGAGCGTCAGCGGCACATCGCTGCCGCCTTCCGGCACTTCGATTCCCGCCGCCATCTGCCCCGTTTCCAGCGAATAAAGGCTTCGGCCCTCCCCCTTTTCCCTGTCCATCACAGCCAACAGGATAAAATACCGAACCGCGGAAATCTCGTCGCCCGTAAACGGAAGGCCGAAATTGCGGACGCTTTCCAAATCCAGCCCGAACATCTGCTCCACCTGTTCCAGGCTCATGTACAGCGATTCCTCCTGCTCCGGCAGCACAAGGCCGAACAACCGGAACTGTTCTGCCAGATGGCTGCGAACGGCATGGTAAATCAGCGTTTCGTTTATGACATCCATGTCATTTCCCAGATACAACTCCACGAGCGGATTCCCGGCACCCTGGGGATAAAGCAGGACATGAATGGTATCCTCCCACACATTTCCTCTGACGGTAAGATGGCACAGAGCGTCTTCCTCAAAGCCTGTCATGCCTGTCAGGACCGTAAACAGGCTGCCGTACTCTCTCCGCAGCGCTCCACTGTCCAGTTCCACTTCCAGTTCATAGGCATAATGCGCCAAATCCATATTTTCATGCAGATACCGGGCCGCCCTCCAAACCGGATAAAAGCGGATACCCAAACAGACCGCAGCCACTATCAGCAAAAGCAGCACGATACACCGGATGTATTTACCCATTCTTACGGTTATCCTTTCCGTAAAGCGAAAATCCGTGCCCTACTCCCGAATCTGTTTATACAGCTTCAGCTCTACAAACCCGTCTTCCATACGGATTTCCGCTCTATCCACCATCATCCCCACCAGGTGCAGCTGGCTGGTTTCGCCGAAATTTCCGGAACCCGCAAGTTCCCAGTAAATATCTTCTATCCCGTTGTTCCGCTGCTCCTCCAGTGCCTTCAGCTCCTTCAGTTTGTCCGCTTCCTCAGGGCTGTAATTGGCATGGAAGGCGATAATTCCCTGGCCTCCCTCCCTTTTAATGCTGGAATTGATTTGATCAGCCCCCACAGACAGGAAAAACATAGTCAGCTCCGCCACGATTTTTGCGGTTTTCCTCTGTTCATCAAACATTTTTCTCTTTCTTCCTCTTCCTATTTTTATATTCCGTCATAAAGCTGTCCATCACGGGCACCATTATGATTGCCACCCAGCCGGTACTGAATCCGTTGTTATAAAGGTTCAGCCCGCCATACATCTGTGAGGTGCATGTGGCAATAGCCACATGGAGCATCCCCGCAAAAATTCCCGCCGCCACGCCGAAGCGCCCTGCAATCGGCGCCAGCCCCACGGCAAAAATCGCCGCCAGCTGCACCCCCGGCGTTGTAGCCTCAAACTGGTTCAGGAGGGTGGACAGGTATACGCCGGCCAGGATCGGCAGATAGTTTTTCACGTGGGCGCCGAATGCGGCAAATCCGAATGCCGACAGGATCGCCCCCACCACCGGGCCTGACAAATCCCCTCCGATCAGATATATGTAGGTCTCGCAGAGAGTACCCACCATCGCCATATTCATCAGCGTGCTTCCCACACCTTCCATCAGCACGAAATCCGCCACCGCCCGTCCGGGATGCTTCCAAATCTTCCGTATACCGTTTAATTTTCCCCTGTCCAGGTACATTCCATACAAAAATGTCAGTAAAAAATAACCGTAAAGTCCCAACCCGATCCAGAGCGGCCTTCCCTCCCGCCAGATCAGCACCGACTCACATTCCAGCCCGAAGGACTTCAGGATGCAGACCATCACAAAGGCTAGGATGCCCGCCGAAAACCCCACGTTGAATAAAGTAAATCCCATATGGGTGGACGCCGTATGGGCGGAAAGCCCCGGCAGCACAAAACCGATGAGGATTCCGGCACCCACCGCGATCAGCAGATTGATTTTCCGGTCAAAGGGCAGCAGGAAAACCAGCTCCGTCACCAGCGGCGCCAGGCAGGTGCCAAACAACGCCGTATACATATATCTGCCCAGCCGATAACCATGTATCTTCGCATAGACAGATGAACCCAAAAGGATGGGCAGGATGTTCACCGGGTTCTTCCCCCACAGCCCGTAGCCCACATTGATAAAAATCGCCGCCATGGTCAGCCCGGTAAACCTGACCCCTTCCCGGTGCAGCAGCCATAGCCCCATGGCCATCACAATCGCCGCATTCATAAGGGCCGAACCATATCCCGCCAGCTCAAAGTAGTCCGTAATCAGGGCATCCCTTGAAATAATAATCGTCCACAGCCCCCGGAGTACGCCTGCGGGTCCCTGTCCGTCCAGCACCATGCCCGCAATCCCTGCCGCAATCACCATCATTATGGAAAAACCGCAGAATACCTTCAGTTCACTGTCTTCCAATCTCTCCCTTACCGTTCTGCCCGCCATCCATACCTCCATACCGCATTTCACGCTTCCCGCGCCTGTCGAATTTTTACCGCGCATCAAACAGCCGATTCCTTACACACCAGTTTAAAGGATAGGCCCGCGGAATGCAATACCCAGTGTGAGAAATCTAAAACGTCAGCAGGCCGTTTTCATACAATGTCCTCAATTCAAAGCGTCGGGCTTTCTCCTCAAACCGAATCACCACCCAGCTTTCATCCAATTCCACAATGACGCCTTTTCCGAACTTCTTATGTTCCACCAGCAGTCCCGCGCCCAACGGTTCACAGAATTGCCGGAACCCCGCCTCGGAAAATATCTTTTTCAGCCCCACATCCCGGTGTACGCGGACAATGGGCTTTATCTGCAGCTCCGGTTTCCTCTCCCTGCTTTCCGCCTGGGGCACCGGACCCCTCATAAATTCCTTTATGAATACGGATTTCCGGTTTACCGAGAACAGGAACAAACGTTCTTTCGCCCTGGTAACGCCCACGTAAAACAGCCGCCGTTCCTCCTCCCAGGCTTCCAGCGCCTTTTCCTCCCGGCTCTTTACGCTCCCGCTTTTCCCACATGCCGTCCCCGCATCGCCGGCTGCTTTGCATGGGTCATTTCCGCCCATGGCCCTTTCCTTCATCATCTTCTCTCTCATGAACATTTCCTTCAGGGACTTTCTGTCCGCAAACCTGCCGTTCCCGGCTGCCGCCTTTGTCCCCGCGGGACTCCCCCCATCGGCTCCCCTGCCCGAAAGTTCTCCGCCCTCCGGCATCTTCTCCGGAAATATTCCGTCTATCACGTCCATGAGATAAACCGCATCGTACTCCAGCCCTTTGCTGGCATGAATCGTGGAAAGGATAAATCTGCAGTCGGGCTGATTGGGTTTGTCTTTTATAATCTGCTGCAGCTCCGCCAGCCGCTCCAACAGCCTCCGGGGCGATTCCTCGTTTTTCGCAATTGCCCTCAGCACAAAAAGCCTGCCGTCGCCCATGCCCGCACGCTCCAGGTACTCCCCATACCCCAGTTCCCGCGTAATCCGGTTCAACGCCGATTCTGCCTGGTCCTTCAGCATGGCTTTCAACCCCGCCCGGATTGTCCGGCAGTTTTCTTTGGTTTTCTGGGAAAGCTCTCCGTGAAAATACGCGGCCTCCAAAACCTCCATTTTCTTTTCCCTGCTGATCTCGCAGATACGGATTGCATTTTCCTTGCCGATATAAGTCGAAATCTTATAATATATCTGCATAAACAGTTCCGTATCCTGCGGATTCTCCGCAAAGAGAATAATATTCTGAATATCCAGCACCACCCGGTGGGTGAAAAAAGCCAGTTCCGCATTGCGGAGACGATACCGAATCCCATGGCGCTCCAGCAGGTCCACCAGCGGCAGCACGCTCTCGTTATCCCGATAAAGCACGGCTGTCTCCTGTCGGCAGTCTTCCGCCACCTTCAGCAGATAGCGGTACTGCACGCTGCGCCCTTTCACGTCAATCTGCCGGATCTCCGCCCCTGCCGGACGGGCCGCCCGCATGTGCTTCTCATGGCGCAGGACATTTTTCCGGATAAAACGGTCAGCCGCCTCCACAATATGGGCATTGGAGCGGAAGTTTTCCTCCATCAGCAGCACCCTTGCCCCCGGATGGTCCTGCTCAAAGGACAGCAGCGCCTCCGGATAAGCTGCCCTGAAGCCGTAGATGCTCTGGTCCTCATCCCCCACCATAAACAGCTGGTCCTGCTTTCCCGCCAGCAGCCGGATGATTTCGTGCTGAATTTTGGAGGTATCCTGCGCCTCATCCACACAGATATAAGGATATTGGTTCTGAAAATACTCCAGCGTCTCCTGATTTTTACGCAAGATCGTATATGCGTATACCATTTGATCGTCATAGTCCATCCAGCCGCGGCTGCGCATCTCGTCGCAGTAAGCGCGGTAAATCTCCGAAATATGAAAATCGGCCTCCTGGTCCAGCCCGCGGATTTCCTCTTCATCAAGCATTCTGTTTTTAATGTAGGTGATCAGTGTGCGGACATTTTTAATATCGCCTGCCGCAGCAAAGCAGCCCTCCGTCTTCTGGTAAATGGAGGAAAGCATGGCTGCCGTACGCTTCTCGTCCGTTACAAGCGTAAAAGCGCTTTTGCCAATCAGCCGCCCATAGTGCTGGATCACCCTGGCACAGACGCCGTTAATGGTACGGAACTCCAGCCGTTCGCCCATCCCGTCCCCAAAAATGGAACGAAAACGGGCTGCCATATCATGCGTGGCAGCCACCGTGTAAGTCAACGTCAAAATATGTTCCGGCGCAATACCGGCACAGTAAATCATATACCCCAGCCTGGTAACCAGCACCGTCGTCTTCCCGCTTCCCGGCACCGCCAGCAGAAGGACCGGCCCCTGGACGGACTGAACCGCTTCCGACTGCTGTTGATTCAACTGAATATGAAATTTTCCGCAAAATTCCCCGTATGTCATCTTCTCTGATACCGTATCCTAATCTATGCTTAACCGTATATCGTCAAGCATCGTTTTTTCAAACCCGCAGCACTCCCGGGCAGCGGAGCATTGCCCCCGTTTCCCCCATCCCTGGAGGAATACATGCCCCCGCCTTCCGCCGGAAGCAAGCCAGCACCCCCGCCGCAAGCAAAGGGTATATGACCCTCGCGGCATCCGCCTGGCTCATCGCCCGCTGGAATCACACGCTCCGCAATGGAAGCTGCCGTCAAGCTACATTATAACATCCCTTGCCCGTTGCCACAAGTATCTGTCTGAAAAGAATTCTGCCCGGGCACAGCAAAACGGACCGCATAAAAGAACCCGCAAAAACCTGTATTCAGGGTGGAAAACAGGCGGAATCTGTGGTATCCTGTCACTGTGGCACCCAAAATATATCAGTCGAAAAGAGGTATAAAATGCCTGACAAAAAAGCTTTCGAAGCTGCAAAAAGAAAAGTAATCGGAATCGACAGGCAGCGCCTGGGCATCGGAACCCTGGCGGAAAAGAGTCTCCATGCCATACTGAAGAACTATTACGAGCCGAATGAAGACCGTCAGGAGATCCCCATAGAAAATTACGTGGCAGACATTTTTGCCGACGGTGAAATCATAGAAATCCAAACCCGGCAGTTTGACAAGATGCGGGGCAAGCTCGCTGCGTTCCTGCCCCTGTATCCCGTGACCATCGTCTATCCAATCCCTCATGAAAAATGGCTTATCTGGATTGACGAGGAGAGCGGGAGTTTAAGCAAAAAGCGCAAATCCCCCCGAAAGGGCAATCCCTACCTGGTTTTTCCGGAATTATATAAGATCAAGGCGTACCTGAAGGACCCCAATCTCCGCCTGCGGCTGGTCCTGCTGGACGTGGAGGAATATAAACTGCTGAACGGCTGGAGCAAGGACCGGAAAAAGGGCGCCAGCCGCTATGACAGGATTCCTACGGAGCTGGTCCGGGAAATAGAACTGGACTGCCCGCAGGACTTCCTGCAGTTTGTGCCCTTTGAACTGGAAGGCGCTTTCACCTCCAAAGAATTTGCCGCGGCAGCCCGCATCCCCCTGTCCCTGGCCCAGACGGTTCTGAATATCCTCTATCATGTAGAAGCCGTGGCAAGGGTGGGCAAAAGGGGACGGCTTTATTTGTATGAGGCGAAGGAATACTGCTGAATGCCCTCCTTCGGCGCCTCCCCCTTCCGAATGTGTGCCCGTACCCTTAATCCAGGCCCACAATCCCGTCCACCGGAAGCGACATCACCACGCCCTGGGCCTTGCTCTGCATGCCGCATTGCCGGCCGATTTCCTGCATGATGGCCAGCTTATCCTCCTTTGTGGCCAGGATGATAACCACCTCCCGCTCCTCCTGTACGCTGATCTTCCAGAATTTCATGGCCTCCTGGCTTCCGATGCGCCTGCTGTGGAACACCGTACCGCCGGAAGCGCCCTTCGGCCTGGCGGCGTTCATCACATCCTCACTGTATCCCTGGTTTACGATCGCCATAATCATACTGTACTCGTTATCTGTCATATCGGCATCATTCCTCTCCAAAAATTTCCTGCCCTCTTCCGGCTCCAGATTTTCTATCAGCTGTACCAGATGTCCGCTGCTGCCGTTCATAAGCACCGTAAATGCAATTCCGGTATTCGGCATGCCGAGATGCAGTTTTTTTCGCAGCTTCTTCAGCATGTCGTCCGCGAAACACTTGGGCATCATGCTCATCAGTATATTCTTGTCCACTCCGTCCAGCCCCAGCATATCCATAACATCGCTGGTGGCTGTGCCCTGGGCATGGAAGACATACTGCATGGGAACATTCCCCTCCTTAAATAAAGCCGTCGCCCTGTTTACCAGCTTCGGCGTGGCAATCAGCAACAGCATACGAAAAGCCGCTTTTTTACGATTGTCCTCCATCTATACCGCCCTCCTCAAATTCAATGATGTCATCCATAACATACAGCACTTCCGTCTCCTGTACCGCGGCACTTTCCTCCAGCTTCAGCTTGTACTGATAGAGAATTCCCATCAGCTGAATGGCTATCAAAGGCGTCAGCGCTACCAGCGCCACCACGCCGAATGCATCCGTCATCAGATTGCCGCCCACCGCATCGCAGGCGCCGATGCTCAGGGGAAGCAGAAACGTCGTAGTCATCGGTCCGCTGGCCACACCGCCGGAGTCGAATGCGATACCCACAAACATCTTGGGGACAAACCTGGACAAAATCAGCGCAATGACATAACCCGGTACTACAATCCAGTGAATCGGCAGCCCTGTCAGCACACGCATCATGGACAGGCCCACACTGGCAGACACCCCCAGGGACATGCATAGGTTCATGGATTTCGCCGACACGGAACCGTTGGTTACGCCTTCCACCTGTCGGTTCAGCACCTGGATAGCCGGCTCCGCCTTTACGATATAATAACCGATCAGCATGCCGATAGGTACCAGAAGCCATTTCCAGACCTCGGAAGCAATCTCATTTCCCAGCAGGGAACCCACCGGCGCGAACCCCACGTTCACCCCGCAGAGAAAAAGCACCAGCCCTATATATGTATACGCAAAACCGACCGTTACCCTCTTTACCTGCCTGTGCGGGTAGCGATGGGTGAACGCCTGAAACAGAATGAACACTGCCGCCACCGGAATCAGGGATATCAGCACCTCCTTCACATAAGGCGGCATACTGAAGACAAATTCCTTTACCACATCCCGGGTAGTGCTGACATTGGCTACTCCCGCCGCGGAATACGCCGCCTCGCTGGGACTGAAAAACATCCCCAGAAGCAGCACCGCCAGTATCGGACCCACGCTGGAAAGCGCTACCAGGCCGAAGCTGTCGCTTGATGCGTTCTTATCACCGCGGACGGACGCAAGGCCCACACCCATTGCCATGATAAACGGCACCGTCATGGGACCTGTGGTCACACCGCCGGAGTCAAAAGCCACCGCCAGGAAGTCCCTTGAAACAAAAAAGGATATGCCGATGAGGGCAACATAGAGACCAATCAATATGGTGGAAAGATGAATCTGGAACAAAATCCTGAGAATGGCCACCGCCAGGAAAATTCCCACACCCACAGCCACCGTGAGAATCAGCGTCAGATTGGGAATCGACGGCACCTGCGCCGCCAGCACCTGGAGATCCGGCTCCGAGATTGTAATAATCGCCCCCATGGAAAAGCCGATCAGGAAAATCAGCGGAATCTTCCTTGTCTTCGAAATCTGTACACCGATACCTTCCCCCAAAGGGGTCATGGACATCTCTGCGCCAAGCTGGAAAAAGCCCATTCCGATTACCAGCATAATCGCACCCACAATAAACATCACCATGGTTCCCAGGTCTATGGGTACCAGCAGGATGCTCAAAAGCAGCACAATGCCCGTTATGGGCAGAACTGCGGAAAGGGATTCCAGTATCTTCTCCTTCAGTTTCTGGTTCATCCACACCACCTCTTTTCATTTACCGACATGTCTTCAGGCCTTCCAGGCATCCGAAACAAAATAACTCAGTGCAGCCCATGTGTACAGCGGATAAAAATTCCCCCTTTCATCCCTGCCCTCACAGAAGACCTTACGCGCATCCGCCTTCGTCAGAAGCGCAAATCCGTCAAACTGTTCCGAACCCTCCGCTCCCTCCTGGGAAAGCGCCGACAGATCCGCACCGTGCAGAACCGCGCATACCAGCGCATTGCTCTCGTCCGTCATTCCGGGTGTGGAGAACACCAGCGGATTGACGGTAAATACCCTGTCTCCTTCCGTCACTTCAAGCCCTGTCTCCTCTCTGATTTCCCGGACCGCTGCCGAATAAACGGGGTCCTGCTCCGCTTCGTCTTCCCTGTCGATCAGCCCCGCCGGCACACTGAGCAGATACCGTCCCGTGGGATAGCGGAATTCATAGGACAGCAGCAGCTTCGCCTCCTCCCCGGGCGTATCGAGGATAACGAAACAACTCACCGCATCGGGAAGCATGGTTCTGAACTCCTCATCCGTCTTGACCGCAGTCAGTTCCTCCGGGTTCCTTCTGGTTGCATCGTAATAATGCTTTCCCGGCGCATACCGAATGTCCGCCACCTTCACATAGGGCGAATCAAATACTACTTTTACGTCTTCTTTTCTTATCTGCTGATTTTCCTTCACCTTTATCCGCTCCTTTCACACTTCGCATTGTCCCTGCACCCCAAACCTTTGCCTCGTCCTTACCCCATAAACCTTTGCCGCCTGGCAGCACCCTGGCTCCATAAGGCTTTGCGCCTCGCAGCACCCTGGCTCCATAAGGCTTTGCCGCCTCGCAGCACCCTGGCTCCATAAGGCTTTGCCGCCTCACAGCATATGTATTTCCGTAACAGCCCGGTGTCTGCCGAGCCGTTACGGAAAAGCAGTTTCACTTACAGATATTTCTCCAGATCGCCGCACAGCTTTTCCTCAATGGAAATCAGTTTCTCGCCGATATCCTTGGACTTATGGTCCGCCATCCTGTACTGATTGAGGGATTTGTTGAGGGATTTCACGCCCATATTGCAGCCGTCCGTAATCAGGTCCGCCACTGCGGCATCGCTGTTGTCCATGCTCAATTTCATGTTTGTCTTCATCCATGACATTCCCTTTGCCAGGAGCGTGGGATCCTTTTCCGCTGTCCCGTGGCTGATCAGCAGAGAATGAATCTCGTCCCCCAGCTTCTCATGATGCCTTCTGCTCTCCTGCAGCAGCCGCTTCATGTCGGTATCCCGCACATTTTCCAACACTTCATTGATAGCCGTCACCGCCATCTTAGTACCGGCGTCGCACTCCTGAAGGAGTTTTACCGTATCCGAATTTACCATATCCTTCCTGTCGCCCGCATATCCCTTCCCCATGCCGGGCTTATCCTTTCATATTATTCCGGAACCGCGCATCCCTGGCCCGTATGTCACGGGTATCCACCGCCATACGAACCGTTCCGATGCTTTCTTTATTATTCCATCCGTTCCGGATAATATACCTGCCCCGCAAACGCATTGGTCCTTCCGCCGCCGGCACCGCGCCCATTGTTACGCCGGAGACCTCCGCAGCGGGCAGTTGGACACGGAAACCCGCTCCGCCAGCCCGTCCAGCCCGTTATCCCGGAGATAATCCTGCAGGATTGACTGCGACTGTGTGGATTCCGGCCCGATGATGATCTCCGGGACCAGCTCCTCCCATCCGATTCCGATTCTCATACACATGGAATCCAGTTCCAGCGGGTAATACTTCTTGATGCGCTCCTTGCTGACATGGTAGCATGGCCTGATATCAAAATCTTCCTTCACGGATGGCGAAACCACCAGCCTTACTTCCTGCTCCGACAGAAAAGAGGGATGCTTAAAGGCTGCCGAACAGCTCCAGGCATAATTCAGCGCCTTCCGGATGTCGGGGCTTTCCGCCGACAGCTCCTCGTTCCGCTTTACCAGCCGGTAAAATACACCTGTCAAATTATGGGTATTCATATCTTCCTGATAAAAAACAGTCTGAAGCGACAATGCCCCCTGTGCCATTTTCTGTAAATACTTTCCCTGAAACGCAATGCATACGCCCCTTCCGCGATTCCCGTAACGCTCCCACTGTGCCGCGTCGTCCCGGTGGAGCGAAAAGCACGCCGCATACGCCGGATGGTAAAATTCCCTTTTCAGCGCCCCGGCAAAAAGCGCCCGCACCTGTCCCGCCTTCCCGCTGTCTCCCTCATTTTCCAGCCTCCCGGCAACCGCGTCGCACAGCCGGCTCATGAAATAGCGCATCTCCGCCGCGTCATTCATATTCAGGACATTGTTCACCCGCAGTCTGGCATCATGAAGAATTCCGTCCAGCGCCTGAAAATCTGTATAATGATAAAGTATCTCATTCTCATACGTTTTTCCGTTCATTCCGCATGTCTCCCAAATCTGCAAATCTCCGCTGTCTCTTCTGACATTTCACCCGTCACAGCACTGCCGCCTCAAATAAGTTTCTCCAAATGGGAAAAAACGAATGCCTTTAATTCTTAGAAATACTGAATGTAAGACTTACCACATATTTTCTCTGTCTATAGAATCAGAATAATCCATAGGGCCTTGATTGTCAAGAAAATTGTTAAGAAAATACCCCGCTTCAGGCAGCGGCGCGTCAATCATGCAGCGCTGCGCATGGGCGGGGTATCCGAATGCAAAAAGAAAATCGCCCTTTTTTTAAAACTGTATCGGCTCCACCTCTGCCGACAAGGGTTTCATTTCATATTCCGGAAAACTGTCAAGCAATTCCTCCAGGCATTGTGTCGTATTATAAATCACATCATGCGCCAGCATAACCACTTTCTTCCTTCCCAATGTACTGCTCACGGCATTCTGGATAAGGGCCTCCGGCGTAGACTTGTTTACCGCGTCTTCCAGGCTGGCATTCCAGTCAAAATAGACATATCCCTTTTCCGTCATTCTTCTGATGATTTCCGCCCCCACCGCCTTATTGTAGGCATTGACACTGCCGCCGGGAAAGCGAAACAGCTTCGTCTCCACCCCGGTCACTTCATAAACCGTGTCATAGGCTTTCTGAAAATCCTCCAAGTAACTGTCCGCACTTTGATAGAGCTTCCTGTAGTCATGATTGTTGCAGTGAATGCCTATGGCATGGCCTTCCTCAACAATCCGCTTCGCCACATCCGGATGCCTGCGCACATTCTCCCCCACCACGAAAAAAGTCGCCTTGATATTCCTTTCCTTCAGGATATCCAATACCGCTGTCGTATTTTCCGCGGAAGGGCCGTCGTCAAAGGTCAGATACATTGTCTTGGGGTTAAAATAAGTGTAAATGCCCTGGGCAATCCCTTCCGCCACCTGGTCCTGGTACTCTCCCGTGACGATTCTGCCCCTGTCGCTGCGGCTGGACAGGAAAGCCGTCTCTATCAGGCATGCCGGCATGGAAGTATTTTTCAGGACATATAAATCTTTCGTATCCTGAATTCCCCTGTCCATAGCCCCCGTCTCTCCTACCGCTCCCAGATGTACCAGCTCTGCCAGGCGCCTGCTGCCCTCAGAGCCTCCGTAATACCAGGTCTCAATCCCCTTGATATCGTCAACATCCTCATCATATGCGTTCTGATGTATACTGACAAATATGTCAGCATTTTCCAGTTCGGCTCTTTCCACCCGCTGCTCCAATGACAACTCTGTCATATCATCCTCCCGAAGCAGCAGTGTCTCAAATCCCATCCCCTGCAGTTTACCGGCCAGCCGATTGGCAATCTGCATATTGACCTCGCTCTCCATCACCTCGCCTCTGCTGCAGCCTGTATCCGTGCCCCCATGTCCCGGGTCAATGACAATAAACGTTTTCTCATGTTCCGCTCCCTCCCGCTCCAGTACCTCATTGGGAACCATCGGAACCGGTCCCAGTATTTCCTGCGGGCAGTTCTCTCCCCCGATTTCTTCCGTCTCCTCCGTCCCCAATGTATCGGGAAATTCACCCGCTTTTACCAGGTGGATTCCCCCAAGTCCCAGGAGAATTGTGCAGACTACCGTGGCCGCCATGGTCATGCGTTTCCGAATCCACCGCCTTTTCCCTGTGCGTCGGTTTCCTGGGCGAGCCTTCTCCATACGGTTGTACCCTGTGTGGTTTCTTCCCCCGCGGTTTCCCTGCCCACGTACCCCTGTAGTATATCTCTCCCCACGGTTTTCTGTATGGTCTCTCCTCACGCGGTTTTCTGCATCATTTCTCCCTGCGCGGTTTCCCTCCTCACGTGCCCCTGTAGTATATCTATCCGCCCGGTTTTCTGTATGGTTTCTCCCCGCCCGGTTTTTCTCCACGCAGCGTCTCTGCATATCCAATTCCATATCATGAGGCCTTATTCTGATCAGTTCCACTCCCCCTGCATTACGTTCCCTGCCGTTTCTCTTATCCATAGTATACCCCTCTTCCGGCTTTCCCTGTTCCGTTGGCTCCCCATACTTCCATAGCGATACGCCCCCCTGTGCCATATCCCGCAGATATATGCGGAACATCACATGCGCCCCCGAACATAAAAAAGCCCTCCCGCATCTGTTCTGTACAGTATACGTGAGAGCTACATCATAGTATCATATTTTTTGTAAACAAGTTTTATCTTTTTTCCATCAAAGTTGTATCCTTGCAGTCCCTTCCGTCTACCTGGATATCTTCAGATACAATTCGTTAATCCCCTCATAATATCCGATAGTGACTATTGTGTTGTCGTCTTCCATCCCGGCAAAGCTGTATTTTTTAAAATAAGGGGTATTCTCAGACAGCGGATTGGCATTCTCATATTCCAACGGCGCCTCCAGCCCCATATACTCCGCCCAGGCCGCCGCAATACCGTCCGCGTCTACCTCCGTCCAGGAGGAAATATCTGTCCGGGCATAAAATTCATACACTTTTCCCGTATCCGCATCCACATAGGCATCCAGCAGGCAGGATTCGCTGTAAGCATTCTGCACGGCCGCCCCCATGCCTACCCTCCATACCAATACGCTGTTCCGTGGTTCCGGCACATAAATCGCCGAATACAGGAGCGCCTGGTAAGAATCCTCCCGAATCTCCCCCACTTCCTCCGGCAGAATCCCCCGCTCCTTCAGTTCCCTGATTCCCCGATTACAGAGTTCGATTCCGGAAGCAGACGAATCCCGCTCCTCGGAAGCTTCTTTTTTATTGGCTACAAAGGCATAGGTTCCCGCCACCCCCTGATAATCCGTCTCTGCCCTTGTGAGGGCATTCTGCTCGCTCTCCGGCTGCGCCTGGCTGTCCAGGCACTTTGACAGAATATACACCTTTTCATTGCCGCTCAAAGAATAACGGTATCCCTCCGTACCTGTCTCCGTCTCCTGGGCCTGAATCTGATTCAAAATCCCCTTATCCCGGTATATCGCCAGGGTCTCGGGCCCCCACACTGCCAGTACCACGATGACTGTTGCCGCCAGAACCAGCAGCAGGCTGAGCGTCCGCAGTTTCTTGTTCATGCTCTTTTCCACCTCATATACTTTCCTCATACGCCGTTGAAATAAAGAATATTTATTCGTTCGTATGAATTTTTATGAGCTTATTATACGCCTTGTCCCGGGCTTTGGCAAGAGTTTTTTCGCCTATTTTTGAAAA
>OFHN01000270.1_pt1 | contig 50366 bp, 39 predicted proteins | sample 1521321 | NCBI WGS metagenome assembly OFHN01 (sample SAMEA3504130, study PRJEB24116) | mouse gut metagenome | biome: mouse gut; feature: mouse-associated habitat; material: faeces | place: Denmark | collected 2011
ATTTTTATAAGAGAAATATCTCACATGTGCACTCTTGCAACTTGACTACAATAATATCATCTACCGCATAACGCCGGTTATGTGGTAAACGGGGGCAGAACCCCGGGAAACCCGGAGTTCCGGGGAAGGTTTCAAGGAGGGTCTGAGGATGAGAGGGAAGGATTGGGCGTTGAGGAAGGTGTTGGTGTCCGTGCTGGTTCTGGCACTGGCGGTAACGAACGTGGCGGCAGATGCAATGGCAGCCGGGCTGCCCGTGGCAGGAACCGGGGAACACACGGAAGCGGGAATCGTGGACGGCGGGGGAATTATGTCTGATGGTGAGGAAGCGGAAAGCCAGAGGGTCAGGGAGTCTGAAAATCCGGAGGACGCCACGGGAGATGAAAACGGACCCAGCGCCACAGGAACCGGAGAGGAAAGCGAGCCGGGGAATGGAAACGAGGATCCATCCGAGAGCGAGAGCAATGAAAGCGAAAACGGAACCGGCGCCATAGGAACCGAAGAAGAAAACCAGCCGGGGAATGGAAACCAGGATCCATCTGAGAACGAGAGCAATGAAAGCGAAAACGGATCCGGCGCCATAGGAACCGGAGAGGAAAGCGAGCCGGGGAATGGAAACGAGGATCCAGCCGAAAGCGAGAGCAATGAAAGTGAAAACGGAACCGGCGCCGCAGGAACCGGGGAGGAAAGCGCGCCGGGGAATGGAAACGAGGACCCGTCCGAGAACGAGAGCAATGAAAGCGGAAACGGAAGCGGAGGGAACGAAGAAGAAAACCAGCCGGGAAATGAAAACCAGGATCCGTCCGGGAGCGGGAGCCCGGAAGACGGAGCCCATGATGGCAGCGGAAGCCAGGAGGGCACGGGAAACACCCCGGGCAACATGGATGCAAACGGAACCGGAACTCAGGACAACACAGCCACACCTGCGCCCGGAAGCGGCCAGGTTCCGGAGGAAGATTCCGGCGAGGAAGAAGATTTCAGTGACTTGATGCCCATAGAGGAACTGACCGCACTGCCGGAGGACATGGTGGGAGCCACCATGTGGAAGGGAGCGGCGGCGTTTGCGTTGGCTGTGCCGGGAGCGGAACCCGGGGAGGGGACCGGAACGGAACCGGACGAAGACATCCGTCCCAAGGGGGATGACTGGGATTTCGGGATCCGCTATTCCTACCAGACAGACGAAGAAAACAGCATGGTGATTAAGGGTGACGCCAATGTAAAATATGACATGACATTCCACACGGAAATAGGCCTTCCGGCAGGAACCGTAGAGATCAGGATCCCCGTGGCTCTGTTCCGTTACAGAGGGACACTGGAAGCGGGCACCTTCAGCCAGGCGGCAGGAGACCTTGTGACTCCGGCAGAGAACGACATTGCGGTGCCGAAGGCTCCCGGGAACGATCCGGGACAGTGGACCTACAGCAGGAATACGGCATTCAACTACTACATAAGCAACACGGACGAAAGCGGCAGCCCCACGGAAGACTCGGAACTTGTCTTTTTCAATTACAGAAAAATATCCGCGGGAACCAATGCCATGTGGCAGGTGCTGTATCGGGGCGTGGACATTATGCGAAGCGTGGATGGCACGGAATGGGGGCTGCAGGCGCAGGCCCTGGTTACCAGGAAGAACGCGGACACGCCCGAAAGTCCGGATGGGACTGCGGCCCAGTGGAAGGAAGCGGCGTCCAGTGCGGCGCTGACCGGAGTGGTGGATTCTTCCGTAAACATTTCCGGGGTTACAAAGAAAGCGCATAAGGAAAACGGGAAACAGTTTACACCGGGACTGTACACGGAGGCCCAGGTGAGGAACTATATTTCCGGTGACCTTCCGGAGGAGTTTGGGGGAGAGAATTTTAATAACTGGAAGTACACGGTATGGGATGTGACGGTGCAGGGAAACGCGACCCAGCCCTGGACCATGGAGCTGGCCGAGAATCCTTCCATCCTGAACGCGGAAGGAACGGAAAAACCGACAAATATGTCAGATTTTCGCGTGGTGGGATATCGGAACAATACAAATACCTCATATCCGCTTCTGGTTGAGGAAGGGAAAGCTTTTGAAATAAAAGAGGTGCCACAGATTCCCACGGAGAGTGAAGGGGAACAGCCTGTGGCTGCCAGGGAGTCCCTGACGGCAGCGTTGAAAGAAAGCTGTACGGAAAAGAATCCCAGGATGCGTTTTTTCCTGGTGCTGGCATACCCGGCAGACGCTGTGGAAACGGGAGACCTGCTGGCAAATGATCTTTCCGTGACCTTCAGGCCGCTGGACGGGAAAGATAACCCGGCGCAAAAGGAAGCCAGCGCCAGCCATACCTATGCGGACTACAACTGGACATACAGTGGGGACCAGATCATTGTACACAAATACAGTGATATCCGGAATGAGACGGAAAAGAGATATGACAGCTGGCTGGAAGCATACAGTCAGGCACAAGGGGCAGGGCAGGATTACGGCAGCCTCTGGTTCAGCAGCGAGGGTTCATATACGGGATATGGTTCCACGCATTATGTGCCTTCGAAAGACCAGGAGGGGAGCCCGGACGAAAACGGTGCCCTGCACGGTTATAGGGAAGGAAGCTGCTATGAACTGGCCACGGCAGATGACTTTTTATATGCCACTTATGATGGCCGGGTGGAGGGCGTAAACGGCCCCGTGAAGCTGGACTGGAACGATTATTATTATTCAGGTGTCAAAGTCACCCAGACGGACAGTGGATATGACTCCGCAAACGAGTCGGTGACATCCGGCCTGGAATTTCCGGACAGTGACAGAGGCGTATATATCTATGCCATGTTCGGAAAGCCTGCAGCGGAAGGGGAAGCGTGGACAGAGGAAGACCGCAACAGCTGGGTAATGGTAAACGGGGGGCAGCCCGTCAGCCGGTCAGGCGGAAACACGGCCTCTTACTCCTTTACCCGGGAGGAAATTGCCAGGGAACCCTGGAGAGTCATGGCAGTGCACGGGACGGCAGAACACACCACGGCATGTACCATTGAGGTAAATGTCTGCCTGAAAGCATCTCCCTCGGAAACTTTGATGAAGATCATGGAAGCATACCGGAAAGGGACCGTGGAGTCCATGGAACTGCGGAATTTCTCCGCGGCGCTGGGCAGGTACAGGACAGAGGAAGATGGTGAGTGGCAGGAACTGTCCCAGATGGGGACCGACAGTTTCTACCAGCAGTTCGGGAGTACTTTTCCCATAGAAGAAGACACTAAGGCATTTTATGGCGAGAATAGCGGCAGGGGGCAGATCTACACTTACGCGGAAGGAACCCTTCCCGTGCGCGGTTCCGCATCCGTGACTTTGTATGGCCTGGAAAAGGAAGCCCGGTCCTACAAAAGGGCGAAAACCACCAACGATGTGGCGGGAAACCGTGTACTGGTTGACTATTACCTCACTGCCTATGACGGTTACCTGGTATATGACAAGGAGGGCATGGGATACCTGCGAAACATGGGGATTGCCAGCCCGGGCAGGAAATACGTGATGTTTTACGACCTGCTTCCCTATGGCGTCACTTTTGACCCCTCTGTGGAAGTGGTTGCGGGAAGGATCACTCAGCTGGATCATTACGGATATTACAGGGAGCGGACCAACTACTGGGACGAAAAGGATGTGACAGTGACCACGGAAGTCACCGATGACTGGATGGGCACCGGCAGGGACATGGTGACATTCCGGCTGGAATATGCGGAAGACGACCCGTCCATATATACGGATGGAAAATGGGTGGAAGGCTGGGGCGTGTCATTCCGTGCCTATTACGCATGGAATGACAAGGAACAGGTTGAGAAGCAGTATAATATCAGCGCCTTTATGCCGGATGTGGAAAAATATGCCCCGGACGCGGATACCGCACTAAGGGGCGAGACGGAAGGGAATTACAAAGTATACCAGGAGGGCACTGTGCCGGAGCGGGATCCGGAGACCGGAGCGGCAGGGGTATACAAACCTTTCGGGAAAGGAATTAATCCGGCCAATGCAGGGAGAGAGGCAAATATCCTTTATGCCGCCTGCCTGGCCAGGGATGACCAGGCAATCGGCTCAGGTTCCGTGATTCACAAGGAAGTTCGTGCGGATTCTGACACTTTTGTCACTTACGGGGACAGCGCCTATGTGGAAGAGGGAAAAGGCTATACCTATAAAATCACGGTGGAAACCCCTCAGGCAGGCCTGAAAGACCTGGTAGTGTTTGATCACCTGGAAAATGCGGCGGTGGAAAGGGCCGGCAGGGATGACCAGAACAGCTCTTATTTCACTGGCCAGGAAAACCGGAAATGGTACGGCACATTCCGGAAGGTAAATTTTGCAGGACTGGAAGGCCTGGGCGTAAAGCCGCAGGTATGGTACAACACTGCCAGAAATGCGGCAACCACAAAATGGATGCCATCAGGGGACGACGGACTGCAAATGACGGAACTGGGAACGGAAAACACAGACAAGAGTGAAATTCCGGTAACCGATATCCTGAATCCTGACAATGGCTACGGCTGGTATCAGGAAGAAGAATTTATCCAAAATTATAAAAATAACCTTACGCCGGAAGAACTGGCCGGGAAGATCGGGGACTATAGGGACAGCCACAGCCGGAAGGAGCTGGACGACCTGGAGCGGCAGTACAGGGAGGACTATCCGGAAGCCGGGGATGTGGCGGATGCTGCCATCACAAGGGCCCTGGCCATGGAAACCGTGGGATCCGTTGCGGTAGACCTGAGGAATGCCGCGGACGGGAAGGAGTTTGTCCTTTCTAAGGGCAATGCCCTGAGCTTCGAGATCGAAATGAGGGCTCCTGCCGGGGAAGAAGACACGCAGACAGGGGAGAATACAATATTCAGGTATGCATTTAACAACCCTTCCTATTATTCGGTGCCGGTGGATGACAATGGAATCGGAAGAGATGGCGTGACACTGGATGGCGGGTCTGTCCGTGTGCGTCTGGGAGCAGGGCATGCCCTGGAAGTCAGGAAGAGCTTCCGGGATGTGAGCCAGGTACCGGAAATGTTCCGGGAGGAGTCCTTCCGTTTCCGTGTTTACCGGGAGACGGAAGAAAGGGATGCGGACGGGAATATCATCCTGGACGGGGAGACGGGAAAACCGGTGATGGTGCCTGCACCCCTGGCAAACAAGGCCTATACGCTCTGGAATCTGATACCCGGGGAAAACGGCGCGGAAGACAGCTATGTCCAGGTGCAGGACCGGCCTTATGCGTCGGACGAACAAGGATATTTCACCCTGAAGGCAGGCCAGAGGGCCGTGTTTGACAGTGTGGCCGATGCGGAACATGTCATTGTGGAGGAAGAGGAGAACCTTTTCTGGAAACCGGAGGATGACGAGTACGATAATGAAAAGTATCCTGATAACAATAAGGTAAGCGGACTGAACACATATCTCCATGACATAAAGAACACCTACCGCAACGTGCTGTATGTGCGGAAGAACCTGGAGAATGTGCCGGAGGATATCAAAGAGACACTGACAGAGGCAGACAAGACCTTTTCTTTCCGGATAAGGCTGAAGGATGAGAACGGGGAATATCAGCCGGCGTCCCTGGAATACTGCCTGGTGGACAGCGTGAGGCTGAACGGTTACAGTCCGGAGATTCTGGATTTTCCGGGAAATGACGGAAATGGGGATAAAAAATTTCGGAAAACCGGTGAAGATGGAAGCTTCACCATCCGGGAAGGCTGGATCCTTGCATTTGTACTGGAAAAGGAAAATACGGAGTACGAACTGACGGAAGTCTATGATACGGATGAAAATGGAAGTCCGGTCAGCGACATGTGGATGATAAACGACCCGGTTACGGGAGTGGTTCCTGTCAGGGGGGCATCCCAGGTCATAACGAACCGTTACAAGTGGCGGGAATTTTGCCTGACCAAGGAGATTGCCAACCAGGATCCGGAAGACTGCACGGAAATTTTTACCTTTGAGCTGCAGAAGAGGCAGGAAGTGCAGGAAAAGGATGCGGACGGAAATGTGACAGGCACGAAATGGGAATGGGTACCGGTGGACGGAACCGTGGACAATAACACCTGGACACTGGTGGAAAAGGACAAAGGCCCGGCAGACTCTGAAGAAGGCTGGGAGACGGAACCGCAGCCGGATGAAACACCGGAAGGAACCGGAACGGGAGAAACAGGGGATGATGGGAATCAGACCCAGGAACCGTCCGTACCGGCGGGGGGAATTATCGGCAGCGATGGCAGATTCTCCGCGCAGTGCGCGGAAAAGGTGATCCGGATCGGGAAGCTGGAGGCAGGCGCCGTTTACAGGATTCTGGAGATCAGGCCTGACAGCGGGGAAGAGTGGGATTACCGGCCCGGGAAGCTGGAGGGAGGTACATTTGTGCCCCTGGCAGAGGGCGAAGGTATCGAATTTACCATGCCTGTATACGGTGACAAGGCGGAAGAGACCATAGTGAATCAATACCTGAGGCGCCCTCTTTCCGTTACCAAAACCGTACTTTCGGATGATGTGGCGGATGTGCCCTTTACCATGATCCTGGCACAGGGAACAGGGGACGATTTCCGTTTCCTGGCAAACCGGGAATACAGGCTCCTGGAAAACGGCAGGGAACTGACGGAATGGGATGGGCAAGGCAGCCCGGTACAGCATCGCACAGATGAAATGGGACGATTCTTTCTGAAAACAGGGCAGACGGCAGTCTTTGAGGACCTTGGAAAAGAAGGGGAGAAATTTGTTGTCTGGGAGGTACAGGAAGACCATGAGGGGAAAAAATATCCACAGCTGTCACCTGCGGGAACGGAAGAAGAACTGACCCTTGGGGACAGTGCTGTCCGGGTGACCGTGGGCGCTCCCATGGAGATAACCTTTGATGAAAACGGCGGAAGCGGGGAGTTCCTCAATGGCTCGCCGGGGCTGCTGGTTCTTGACAAGGAATATGAGGCGCAGAAGTGGCCGGAAGAATGGACAGAGGCAAGCGAAGAACTTGCAGGCATGGCGGGACGTGTGGATGAGCTGAAGGCGATGATGCAGGGTCCTGACCAGACAGCAGAAGGGAAGGAAAAAATACGGTGGGAGCTTTTCGCGCTTGCAGAAGAAACCGACCGGGTCAATTGGAGGAGTACTGCCCTGGATGTAAGGGTACATCTGAAGATAAGGAAGAAAGGGGAAGAAAGCTGGACGGACTGGAATCCATGGACTGCCGGGGAAACACAAGTAAGCATTACCTGCATCCAGAAAGAAAGCGGCATAATATACAGGATAGAACCCGGTTCGGAGGAAGGGGAAAATACCTGGAGAATTCTGAGAAAGCAGTATGGTTATAATGACGATGGCACGGAAAGCAGTGAATTTGAATGGAGGGATACAGACTGTGATGCGGAGGCAATTCTTGCCTTTGACAGCGGTTCCTTCAACATCAATCCCCGTATGTCCTATGCCATCAGTGTGGGTGAGGATACGGAGTATGAACTGGAGGAAGTGGATCCGTTCTATGTGGATCTGACAGAAAAGTACGTGATCAGTCCCAGGGTACCGGGCGTCTCCGGAAATGTAAACACCAGTCCGGCTGCCACGCTCCGGAATGAAATCAGGAGCTGGGAGGAGCCGGAAATTGAAAAACAGATGACACCGGGCTCCCATCCCGTGGGAAGCGGAAAGGAACTGGTATGGCGCGTGGAGAGGTACAGTGAACGGACCGGAAGCTGGAACGCTGCGGAAGGTGTGGAGTACATCATCATGGAAGGCAGGGATGAGGACAGGTACTGTTCCTCCCCGGCAATACAGAAGACCGGAAGAGACGGGAAGATTGTCCTGAGCCGTGACAGGGATGAAAATACTTACCTGGCAGTACAGTTCCTGGAGGAACGCGTATTTTTGAATCTGACAGGGAGCTTCAGAGAGGGCGGACTGAGGCTTGTGGAACTTACGGGGCCGGGAACAGGAACGGATGAAGCCTGGGGAACCCTGGTAGGTTACAGTACGGAGGAACTGGCCGGAAGGTATGACATGGGGCTTGACTGGAATGACGCAACCATTCTTGTCAATTCCAACCAGAAGACAAAAGTCCGGGTAGAGAAGAGAACGGAGAAACCGTATCACGAAACTTTTACCATGTTCCTGAGACAGAACACCAATAACATAGGCTATATCAGCAGGCCGGGAATGACTTACACGGTGTATGACAGTGATTCCGGCAGCTTTGTCAGGGATGACAAAACGGGCAGCGGAGGCGAAATCCTGCTTGAGGACGGACAATATGCGGAACTGGAGCTGCCCGGCGATGCGGAGTGGTCCGTGTCGGAGGCAGAAGACGACGATCCGGGTACCCAAATGGCTTTCCGGCTGGGGAATCTGCAGAAGGAAAATGATGCGGACGGAATTCTGCAAAAAGCAGGGGATAACCTGATGCTGATCGAGAGGATCCTGCAGGAGGGGCCGGAGACCAACCTGACCAGAGATGATGTCAATGCCGGCGGAGTGACAAAGGTTACCAGAAATGAGGATGGGACATATGGGACAGAATGGGTGCCGCTGTACAAGGAAGAGCAGGGATATGATGTGGAAATTCCGGAGTATATTCTGCAGAACGGTATTGTCTACCATGTGACCGGGATCGGCGAGGAGGCATTTCGCCGGCAGGAGGGAGTGAGAAGTGTGAAAATTCCCCACAGCGTAAGGTCTATTGGCAAGAGTGCATTTGCGGTCTGTACTTCACTGGAGAGCATAAATATTCCGGCAGGAGTCACGGAAATTGAAGAATCTGTATTCCATGAATGTGGAAGTCTGCAGGAAATATCACTTCCGGAAAGTGTAAAAACCATAGGGAAGAGTGCGTTTTACTATTGTGAGAACCTGAAAACCATCGAAATGCCCGGGGTGCGGGAAATTGGAGAGTTGGCATTTGCCAACTGTTCCGGACTGACAGAGGTAAACCTTCCTGCTTCCCTGGAGGTGATTGGGAAGAGTGCATTTGAGCGATGTACCGGACTGGAGAAGCTGACGCTGCCGGAAAATCTAAAAGATGTTTATTACTATGCGTTTGCCGGGGCCGGATTAAAGGAAGTGACAGTACTGTCAGATGTAATATTCCATGACTATGCCGGGAATGAGGCAGGGGCAGAAAATGCATTTGGCTGGGACAATGAGGTTGAAGTCCTGGTGATTGACGGAACGGTAAATAGCGTTGGCCGGAAATACGGGAATGCTTTCCGGCAGCTGAAGGAGCTGGTCATCGGAGAAAACGGAAAGATTGAAACAATAGAAAGCCAGGGCTTTGCCGGCCATCAAAACCTGCAAAGGGTTACGATTCACGGCAAAGTGGAGGCAATCGGACAAGGTGCGTTCAAGGAGAGCAGCCTGACCGGCCTGGTGATTGATGGGACGGTAGGCATCATCGGCACAGAAGCGTTCCAGAACTGCCGTAATCTGAAAAATGTGACAATCAACGGCAGCGTCGGGGAAATCCGGGAAAGGGCGTATGGCGGGGCAGAACAGCTGACTACACTGTACATTGCGGGGTATGTGAGGCAAATATACGGGTATGCGTTTACTCTCTGCCCTAATCTTAAGGAAGTATTTATTTACGGAAAACCGGATGGGATGGAAGATGCGTTTGCCACTAGTCTCTTTTTGGGAGAACCGCCCACAATAACATTCCATGTGGGCTGGAACCAGGATGACGACCCGGCAGGCCGGCCATGGGGGGCCAGCGAGGAATCCACCATGGAATATGGCTGGACACCTGAATCGTCCGGCAGATGAGAGAAAGGAGGAGAGGGGGTTCCCGCCGGGGGCCCCTGAAAGAAAACATGAAGACGTTTCCATGGATGAAAAAAATCATTTCTTTCCTGACGGTCATCTGCTGCCTGGGGGGAAGCCTGGGGCCTCTGGACGCGGAAGCGGCGGAAAGCACCGCAGAAAAAACAGTACCCACCATAGTTTTCGAAAACGAGCCGGTGGAGTCCGACAGCCTGTCGGTGACCAAGACGGTAACTGGCCTGAATAACGCAGAGATCCCGAAGGAGGTCCGGGAGGAAGTGGCTGAAACGGAATTCTGGTTTTGGCTTACCCTGGACGGGAAGGCGGCCGCAAACAAAAAGTATCATGTCTATTCCTGGAAGATAAATGAGGATGGTACCAGGGAACGTGTGGAGCGATACGCCAACGAACCGGTAAACGGAAATGTGCCGGAACTTTACCGGACGGACCGGGAGGGCCGTTTCTTCCTGAAGGCGGGCTGGACGGCGGAATTTCTGCCGGAAGATGTGCGGGAACTGCGGGAGGGCGCCGAGTACAGGGTGACGGAGGAGCAGAAAGAAGGATACCGCCAGGCGAAACCGGAAGAGAAGGACGGGGAACAGAATGCATATGCTTCCGGCACACTGACGGGGATTGCGGCAGCGGTTTCCTTCACCAATGAGTACGTTCCCCAGGGAACCGGCACCGGGGATGCGGTGCTGGAGGTCAGGAAGACGGTGGCTCCCGTGCTGGGAAAAACGGGATATGTGCTTCCCGGGAATCCGGACTTTACTTTCCGGCTGACTCTCAACGGCAGGCCCTTTCAGGGCAGATACCAGCTGTGGGACACGGATACCGGGGAAGAAATCACGGATAAGGATTACACGGCAAATGCGGAAGGAATTTTCACACTGAAGGCGAACCAGAAGGCGGTTTTCTCGGAGCCGGATGTGAACGGACGGAAGATCACCACGGGAATGCAGTATGAGGTAAGGGAACTGAATCTGCCGGAGGACTGGCGGGTCATAGGAAGTACCGGGCTGACGGATAAGACGGAGCAGCTGGCCGGTTACACCACGGATGCCATAAAGATGGGAAAGACGGTTTCCTGGACAATGCTGGAATTCACCAATGCGGAGGCATCCTTCGGAGTGTCCAAGGAGACAGAGCCAGGATATGAGGCAGATCCGGAAGCGGAGTTTACCTTTGAACTGCGGCATGGGGACAGCACGCTCTGGCAGGGTGCGAAATACTACCTTTTCGATACAGGAACGAAACAACTGCTCATAGGGGATGAGAACCGGAACCCGGAAGAGGGCGGAAGCGGACCCGCAGAAGCCCTGCCATACCGCATTACGGATGAAAAAGGGCAGTTTACCCTGAAGTTCGGTCAGACGGCAGTCTTTGTGGGCATTGACACAAAGGAGCAATACAGTGTCAGGGAAGTGGCCCGGAACCCGGAAGAAGAAAAGGATACCGTGGAAGGAGACTCTGCCGTATCACCGGTGGCGGGAAAACGGTTTTACACACAGAGTTATCCGCTGGACCGTGACGGGAGACCCGTGGGCTATACCAACACCACCGGCTCCATAAGCGAGTGGAAGTTTCGCAACCGCCCCCTGGATGGCCTGACTGTCACCAAGAGAGTGGAGAAGGAAAACGGGGAAGCGCCGGCAAATTCCGACACGGAATTTTGCTTTACCATATATAAGGTGGATCCGGATGGCAGTCAGACGCCCCAGAAGGCCTACTATACCATAGGGGAATCCGGCCATGACACCAGGGACGGAACCTTCCGGCTGAAGGCGGATGAGACGGCAAGCTTCCCGTATCTGGCCCCCGGAACTTACAAGATCGTGGAGGATGTGACGGGGACACCCCAGTACAGTGTGGTGCCTGCTTCCGACCGGGAGGGAAATGCGAAGACCACCCAGGAGCAGACAGGGACACTGACGGCGGGAGGAAGTCTGGCATTCACTTTTAAAAATTATTTTGTGCCCCACAAGCTGGATCTGCGTATGGTGAAAGTGGACGAAAACGGGGAGCGTCTGCCGGGAGCGCGCTTCATGCTTTTCCGGGATGAGGACGGGACGAATCCGGTTGTACCGGGAGGCGGGGAAGCCGAACCGGGAAAAACGGCCGGAAGCACGGCTGGAAGCACGGCTGAAAGCCGGGAGGAAGACACTTCTCCCACAGCCGGAATCAACGGTAAGTTTGCGCGGGAGGACAGTCCGGCAACCGGCCCTGACGGTACCGTTACCTTCGAGGGACTTCAGGCAGGCACCGTCTATTACCTGAAAGAGGTTGTGGCGCCCGGGGGCTACCTGGTCCTGCCGGACATGATCAAGATAGAGGTAACCGGGGAAGCGGACGGAAGTCTGAAGGCCGTGGTGGACGACGGGAAATATGATAAGGATATCGTGGGCTCCATTCAGGTAAACGACAAGGATGACGTGGTGGAAATCACGATTATAAACAGCAAAATATACGAACTTCCCAGTACAGGGGGAAGGGGAATCTACTGGTATCTGACCGGGGGCATTCTGCTGATGCTGGCGGCGTCACTGGTCTCATATAAAAACAAACACCGGTGAAGGAGGTGGTGGCCTGTTGGAAAAATGAAGAACATCTCCGGCAGCCGCCCCGGCCGGGGCAGTCCGGGGAGAAACAGTCCGGAACTGCCGGAAAGACACAGCGGACGGATAAGACAGCAGTAAGAAACAAAAACAAACAACAAGAAAGGAAAAAAGTATGAAAAAGATGAAGAAGATCTTAGGTCTGGTACTGGCCATGGCCATGGTGCTGGGAATGTCGGTAACGGCACTGGCGGATGAAAATGACCAGCAGGGCCAGACGCCTGCGGCACCCGCTACCAATTCCACAACGATAACCGGAAAGCCCAGCGCAGATGACAAAGCCGATGTCACCATAAAAAATGTGGAGGCAAATGCAACCGTGACGGCATACCGGATTGTAAACCCGGTGTATGATGCCAACAGTGCAGAAGGATTTAAAGGTTATGAATCCGCGAAGGTAGGAGAGGGAGATGCGGCAATAAGTATCGTAGCAACGGCTACGGCGCCGACGGCAGAGGAAATAACCGATATCGCCGCCGATTCGTCCGTACTGACGGCACTCACTTCGGAGAGTGGATTTACCCAGGGAGAAGTGAAGACAACCGGTGATGCGGATGAAAAGGGAAAAGCCGATTACACGGCAAAGCTTGGCGCCGGATACTGGCTGGTACTGATCACCGGAACGGCGGATGTCTATAATCCCATGCTGGTAGGTGTCTACTATGCAAATGCTTCCGGAGACAATAATACCCTGGAAGGGGGCATTCTGGACAGCAACAGCAGTTTTACAATCAATGGGGTGGATGTCTACGCAAAGTCCACCAAACCCAGTGTTGACAAAAAAATTGTTGATAAGAACGGAAACGCTACGACAGATTTTGATGTGGCAACAGAAGAGACAGTTTACTTCCAGATTGACACAGTCATTCCTTCTTACAGTGAAGAGTATGAAAACGCCACCGTAAAAGTGAAGGACGAATTAAGCGAAGGATTGACACTCAACCAGGATTCGGTGAAAGTTTATGTAGACAATACCGAAATAACCGGAGAGGCAATTGAAAAAACATATGAAATAACGAAAGCAGCGAATGGGTTCACCATTACTTTCAAAAAAGACTATATTCTTTCCGATGAGGGAAGAAAAACGGTCAGGAATGTGGTGGTAAAATATGATGCCACGCTGGACAAAGATAAGGCGGGAATAAATTTTGACCCTAATACCAACAAGGCGACCCTGACATACACAAACAAGCCGGGAACGGATGCCAATGGTGAGCCGTATACAAACGAGACGGAAGATATCACGTATACCTATACATTTGGTATTGACGTAAGGCCTTACGGAGACTCGGACGCAACATGGAATACCATAACGAAGGAGCTGCTCAAGGGAGAGGTGGTATCGGAAACTGTTAATGGAGTGACAACAACGAAGATCGTACCTTTGGGCGGGGCAGAGTTTGAGCTGAAGAATACTGCTACGAATAAGGTATACACCTCCACATCAAGTAATGAGGAGGAGACAAAGGGCTATCTGAGTTTCAAGGGTCTGGATGCGGGCAGTTATACCCTGAAGGAGACCAAGGCACCGGAAGGGTTTTCACTGAATACCAAGGAATATGCGGTTGAGATTTCCGCCAATTATAATGAGGACGGCACGCTGAAAGATTATACCATCACAATTGACGGGGTTTCCACCACTTATAAGGCAACATATGATGAAAACAAGACTGTGACGGGGATTCAGACAGAGACCCAAAAGGAAGACGGAACGACTGTAACAGAGATCATAACAACGGAAATTCCCAATACAAGACTTTCTTCCCTTCCTTCCACCGGCGGCATCGGTACCACCATATTCACTATCGGAGGATGCGCCATCATGATCATTGCCGCAGGGCTGTACTTTGTAAGCCGCAGAAAGTCCGGAAAATAAAGAATTCCGGGCCGGGGAAACATAAACTGCCGGATATGACGCGGCACAGAAGGCAGGAAAGAACGAAACGTACTTAGGAGTAAAAGGTTAAGAAACTGTAAACACAGCCGGTTCCCGGGGTTCCGGGGGCCGGCACGAACAAAAAAACTACAGCTACAGGGAGAGGCCGGATGAAAAAAAGAATTACAAAAATAATAGTACCCGTATTATTTTTAGCCGGTTTGTCCCTGCTGCTGTACCCGTTTGCGGCAAACCAGTGGAATGAGTACCGGCAGTCGCAGCTGATTACTGCCTACGAGGAAACGATTTCAGGAATGGAAGAGTCGGGAAAAATCGACTATGAAGGCGAGTGGGAGAAGGCGCATGCCTACAATGACGCGCTGGTTCCCTATATTCTTCCGGATTCTTTCGCGGCGGCTGAGGCGCAGCTGCCGGAAGGAGGGGACAGGGCCTACCTGGCCAGTCTGAACCTGGCAGGGGATGGCATGATGGGATATGTGGAAATCCCGAAAATAGATGTAAAACTTCCCATATTCCATACCACGGAGGAAGATGTGCTCCAGAAAGGTGCTGGGCACCTGGCAGGCAGCTCGCTTCCCGTGGGAGGGGAGGGAACGCACGCGGTAATATCTGCCCATCGCGGGCTGCCCAGCGCGGCACTTTTTACGGACCTGGACCGGTTGGAGGAAGGCGATTACTTCCTCCTGTATATTCTGGACGGGGTGCTCTGTTACCAGGTAGACAAAATTACGGTGGTGGAACCAACGGACACAGACCCCCTGGAAGCTCAGGAGGGAGAAGATTTGGTGACGCTTTTGACCTGTACACCCTACGGGGTGAACAGCCATCGTCTTCTGGTGCAGGGGCACCGGACGGAAGAAGGGGAGATTGAGGGGGAAAAGCCCATGCACCTGCTTGTGGGGCCCAGCCTCCACACCAGTTATCTGTTGTGGGTTATTGTGGGCCTGGCAGTGACAGGAGTGTTCATATTTTTGCTGTACCTGGCTGACAGGAGATGGAAGAAGAGGCAGGGAACGGAAGGGGGAGCTTCGGACAGAACACCCGGAAAGAGGCGAAGGAGAAGGGAAGGGAGCGGAAAGGACGCAGAAGGCGCCCGGCCGGATATCCAAAAAGGAAAGCGGGAAACCGCAGGGAGGCAGGACTGCACGGAAAACAGGGAACACAATAATGCCGGAAAAGGGGAGGAGCCATGATAAGGAAAATCTCAGAAATCCTTCTGGGCATGTTGTTTCTCACAGGCCTGGGAATTCTGTGTTACCCTACGCTGTCGGACCAGTGGAACACCTATCGGCAGAACCAGCTGATCACTACCTATGAGGAAGCTGTGGCGGTACTGGAGCCGGAGGATTACACCCGGGAGTGGGATGCGGCGCAGGACTTTAACCGTCAAATCACACAGAACAGCCTTTACGGGGATGTGTTTGGGGAAGCAGGGGAGGAAATGGAGGACACGGCATATTGGAAGGTGCTGAACCCTTCCGGGGACGGTGTCATGGGGTACCTTTCCATACCGAAGATAGATCTGAAGCTGTCGCTGTACCATGGCACGGGGGAGGAAGTGCTCCAGACCGGAGTGGGACATTTAAGCGGCATGGGACTCCCCATAGGAGGGAGCGGGAACCACAGCGTGCTGGCGGCCCACAGGGGGCTGCCCAGCGCCAGGCTGTTTACGGATATAGACCGGCTGTACAAGGGGGATTTGTTTTACATCCACATACTGGATAAGGTGTTTGCCTATGAGGTGGACCGGATTCTGCCCATGGTGGACAAAGATGACCTGAAATCGCTGGGCGAGGCGCTGCAGGCAGAGGCAGGGGGAGACTATGTGACCCTGTTTACCTGCACACCCTACGGGGTGAACTCTCACCGTCTGCTGGTGCGGGGAAGCAGGGTGGACTATAACGGTGAGGAGGAACCGGAAAGCACGCCGGTGGAAACCATGCTGGAGGCGGTGCAGGACTACTACATGATTTACCTGGTGCTGGGATTATCGGTGACTTTCCTGGTGATCCTGTTCCTCAGATTCCTTCTGGGGCCCCGGAAAGGGGCGGCAGAACGGGGCGTGACAGGGAAGAAACCGGGGAGCCGCGGACGGAAGAAGGAAGATTAGCCGGGAGTCAGGGCGGCGGGAAGCGAAAAACCTTACGGTGGGCCGGAACCGGGTACCCGGCGGAAGGGAGCCGGAAAAAGGAAGCCGGCAGGCAGAATGACTATGGAAAGGCGGGAAACGCAGATGAAGGGAAACAGGAAAGGGACGAGGGCGGCAGGCATCATGCTGGGACTGGCGGCCATGTGCGCGGCGGCATGGATACCGCGGACGGTTTACGGCGCCGGTGCCATAGACACGGAAAAGGATGACTGCAGGATCCTATTCACGCGGGACATCGGCGGGCCGGATACCGGAAACCCGGAAGCCGTGCCACCGGACGATAAAGAATATTACGGAGAGCTGTCAGGAGCCCTTGACGGAGGGGATTCCATAGCAGTGAGCCTGTACCGTGTTGCGGAGGTGGACGCCGGCGGACACTTCCGGGTGCTTGCGGACTACCGGGGCATAGGACTGGAAGAAATGGAAGAGGCGGATTCCGGCACCACGGCCCGGGAGTGGGCCGGATGGGCAGAATCTGCTGCGGCGATTCTTGGGGAGAAGGAAACGGCAGACCCGGAAGGAAACGGCAGCCTGCCCTTACCCGATGGCTCCGCAGAGGTGGTGAAAGGGGAAGAGGGAAGGATTGCGGGAACCACCGGGAAACTGCGGACGGGAATGTATCTGGTACTGGCCGAACCGCTGGAGACGGAAAGCAGCATCTATCGTTTTCTGCCCTTTCTGGTGTCCCTGCCCGGAAATGATTACGGGACCGGCGGGAATGACGTATGGAACTATGGGGACAGGGAACCGGTGGAAGCGGGCCTGAAACCGGAGAAGGAGGACTTGTACGGGAACCTTTCCCTGGAAAAAAAGCTCACTTCCTACAATGAGACCCTGAAGGGGGCATCCTTTGTGTTTGAGGTAAAGGCAGTGAAGGCGGGAAGGCTGGTGTACAGTGACGTGGTATCGCTGAATTTTGACGGACCGGGAAGCAAAAGCCATGTAATAGAGAAAATCCCTGCAGGTGCAGAGGTGACCGTGACGGAAGTATACAGCGGCGCGGGATACAGTGAGAGCACGGGGAACCCGGTCGGAACCGCCGTGACGGAGGCCGGCAGGACCGTGCAGATATCCTTTGAAAACGAGTACGACGGGCACCTGAACGGGGGCGGTACCGGTGTGGTGAATCACTTCACCTACGGAAAGGACGGGGAAGGGAACGAGAACCTGGCCTGGGAAAAGCAGTGAAACCCGGGGAGGGAAGAAGCTTCCCGCGGCATCCGGATGCGGACACGGCGAAAACGGTGTGCGGCAGATGCCGGAGGCGGCGCGGCGGTGAGCCGGGCAACACGTGTAAGGAGGGCGGAGAGGAATGAAAAGGAAGAAGACGGCGGGCACGGTGCTGTTGGGGGCAGTGGCCTTGGTGCTGGCAGGGGGAGTGACGGCAGGGCAGGCCCTGGCTTACTTTACATCGTACGCATCGGCCGGGGGCCGGGTACAGCTTAGCCTGGGGTTTACGGAGACGGAAACCAATGACACTGTCAGGGACTGGACCAAGCACATCTCCATAACAAACACCGGGGAAAACGACTGTTACATCCGGGTAAAGGTATTTGCCGGAGAGAAATACCGTGATTTCCTGGAATATTCACAGGAAGGGGAATCCTGGGTGCAGGATGAGGATGGATACTGGTATTACGGGCAGGTGGTCATGCCGGGGGAAACCACCGGGGAGCTGCTGGTACGGCTCCACCGGGAAAAACTGTCCATGACGGTGGAAGACGGGGAGGAAGAGGAATTCAATGTGATTGTGGTGCAGGAATGCACGGCGGTGCTTCATGACGGGGCCGGAAATCCGTATGCTGACTGGGACAGTGTGGCGGCGGACCCGTATGACGGACAGGACGGTGTGGCACAGGGGGTAGATGAATGATGAGGAAAAGGAAGAAACTGGCCCCGGCGGTACTGTTGTGCGCTGCCGTGGCGCTGCTTCTGTTGAGCACGGTGGGGAGCGCCAGGGCGGCACTGACTTATTACAGCGAAAATTACGCCATGGAAGTAACGGTGTCCAGCATAGGGGTCACACTGACGGAGAATGGAGAACCGGTAAGTTACCGGAATTATATAGAGGACGGCTGGAGCGACTCCGGCACAGGACTGCTGCTGACAGCCCTGGCAGAAAGCGAAGGGCGGCTGGTGCCGGGAAGAGAGTATACAGAGGAACTGGGGGTCACCAACAGCGGCGCCATCGACAGTTATGTGAGGGTCATTCTTTACAGGAGCTGGCAGGATGGGGAGGGAAGGAAGGACACCACACTTTCCCCGGAACTGATAGAAATCGGGCTGGCAGAGGAAAGCGGCTGGGTGCTGGACGGGAAAGCGTCCACGCCGGAACGCCTGGTGCTGTATTACACGGAGCCCCTGCTTTCCGGGGAGAGCACCCCGGCGCTGTGCAGGAGTCTGAGAGTGAATCCGGACATTCTTTCCCGGGTGAGGGAGGAAGTGTCGGAAACCGCGGAGGGAGAGGTTATCACCACCTCTTACAGGTATGACGGGTACTGGATGTGCCTGGAGGCAGAGGTGGACGCGGTGCAGACTCACAGTGCGGAGGATGCCATAAGGAGCGCCTGGGGTGTCGGCGTGACAGTAGGGCCGGATGGGAGGCTGGCCCTGCAGTGACGGAATACAGTATTTCCCGGGATGCTTTCCGGTCAGTGTGCGCGGATGCCCGGGGGATAGAACATGGATCCGCGGAATATGCCGCGGACAAAGACCGGGCAGAGAAAACCGGAAAGCACGGCAGCCGGCAGGGAGAGAAAAGGGCCGGCGCGCCCGGAGGAGCGATGACGGAAGAAAAAAGCGGAAGGAACGCCGCAGGGATGCCCGGGAAGTCACGGAAAAGAGGGAGAAATCCTCTGGCGGTCATGTGCAGCCTGACGGGAACCCTGGTGCTGGCGGCACTTGTGCTGGCATGTCTGCCGATGGTGATGCCCGGGCTGCTGGGTTTTGGGGCCTACACGGTGGTCAGCGGAAGCATGGAGCCGGCGATTCCCACCGGAAGCCTGGTATATATTGCCGGGGCGGAACCCGAAGGAATCAAAACAGGGGATATCATTGCTTTTCACGGAGGGGAAGGCTCCGGGGCCGTGATTACCCATCGGGTGGTGGAAAACCGTGTGGTCATGGGAGAGTTTGTGACCAAGGGGGATGCCAATAGTGCACAGGACATGAAACCGGTGCCCTACAGTGATTTTATGGGGAGAGTGGCCTGGACTATTCCGGAAATGGGGAGGGCGGCAGCAGTGCTCACCAGCCGGGAAGGAAAAATTGCTGCGGTGTGTGCGGTGGCGGCGGCAGTGCTGCTGCAGGTATTGTCGGCATTTCTGGACCGGGGGCGGGGAGGAACCGACAGGGACAGGTAGGAAGAATGCCGGCAGGGAAGCATGCCGCAGACCGGGGAGTGGGCAGGAGTATTTTTCTGGCTGACGGGAAAAGCCTCCTGCCATGTATGGGAAGACGGATAGGAAGACCTTGCAGGGCTGCGGGACTGGAAATAGGAGGAGACTGGAAATGAAAAGGAAGTTTTGGCGCATGGCCCCGGGGATTGTGCTGCTTGCGGGCCTGGCAGTGCCGGTGCAGGCAGAGGAGTTCACAGGCGGTGACTGGAGAGTGGCGTTTACCGGGGCGGGAATGGAGAGTAATTTCACTTCATCCGACATCTCGGGAGCGGTGTATGCAATGCAGCCCGGTGACAGTGTCACCATAAACATTTCCCTGGAGAACCGGGGAGGGGCAGAAACAGCCTGGTACATGGAAAACAAGGTTCTTTCCAGCCTGGAGGACAGTTCGGATACGGCCAGCGGCGGGGCGTATGCCTACCGGCTGGGCTACAGGGACGCGGCGGGAACGGAGACGGTGCTTTTTGACAGCGACAGTGTGGGCGGCGAGGGGGATTCCACGGTGCCGGAGGGACTGCACGGAGCTGCGGACAGTCTGGAGGAGTATTTCCTGCTGGGGAGTCTTGCGCCGGGGAAGTCCGGGGAAGTGGAGCTGACGGTGGCGCTGGACGGGGAAACCCAGGGCAACGGCTATCAGAACACGCTTGCGGACCTGAGGATGAGTTTTGCGGCGGAACCTCTGGAACTGGTGTCGGATCCGGGGAACGGCGATGGAACTGATCCTTCCGGTGACGGGGGAAAGGGCACGTATACCATGCCGGGGAGTGTGAAGACGGGTGACAGCTCCCGGCTGGCGCTGTGGTGTGCCCTGGGGTTTGTCAGCGGGGGACTTCTCCTGGTTCTGGCAGTTCTCGGTTTCAGGAAAAACAAAACTGCGGCGGCAGGAAAGCCGGACGGGGAGACAAGACAAGGGAGGAAGGGCCATGATGCGTAAAGTTTCGGAAATCATCCGGGGAAGGGCCCGGCTGCAGAACCGCAAGGCGGCAGGGCAGGGCTTTGGGCCGGAGTCTGTTTCCGGGGAAGCCGGGGAAAGGATGAGCGCCAGGAAAAGCAGGCGGGAAAGGTGTCCGGGCAGGGTGGCTGTGTGGGCGGCAGTTCTGTGTGCCGTACTGCTTCTGCCGGGGACAGGGAGCCGGGCAGCAGATGGATATGGTTATACGGTGACTTTCTATCCGGGCAACCACGGAACCTTCGGAGACGCCGGCCAGGTGTCGGTGGATAACCATGCAAGCGGCTCGGAATACCGGGTGGCGTACGGAGAGGATGCCGTGACGGTAAGCGGCCTTGCCGCCGGTGATGTGGTCAGTTTTGACGCGGCCATGGAAGGCGCGGTGGATTCCGGCGGGGAAAGCAAATACTATGTGAAGGGAATCCGCCAGGGCGGAAGAGATAACAGCACGGTGGATACCTCTGCTTTCCGGGTAGAGGGAGACCGGGATTATGTTGTGGCATATGGGATCCGGGGAAACATGACTTCCTATGTGGTGAATTACCAGGACGAAGACGGGAATACCCTGGCCCCCAGCCGCACCTATTATGGGAATGTAGGTGACAAGCCCGTAATCGCATTCCTGTACATTGAGGGGTATCAGCCCCAGGCCTACAATCTGACGAAGACACTTTCGGCCAATGCGGCAGAAAATGTATTTACATTTGTCTACACAAGGGTTCGTGAGCCTGGCACAGACCGGGATCCGGGAGCCGGGGACGGCCAGGGCGGAACCGGGGAATCAGGGAATGAGACGGGAACGGGAACACCCGGAAACCCGGGCGGAAACGGACAGCCGGGAGGCCAGGGGGCGGGTAATCAGGAAGGAAACCAGCCGGGAAGCCAGGATGCAGGGAACCAGGGAGGAAACCAGACGGGAGGCCAGGATGCAGGGAACCAGGGAGGAAACCAGACGGGAGGCCAGGATGCGGGGAACCAGGAGGGAAACCAGCCGGGTGCCGGGGATAATTTGCCGGAAGCTCCCGCTGAACCGCAGGACATCCGGGATCTGGATGAACAGCCGGTACCCCTTGCCGGCAACGGGCCGGAGGAGACGAAATCCTTGTCCGGTCTGCCCCTGGCGGTGGCAGCGGGAATCCTGACCGTACTGGCGGCAGCAGGCGTGGGGTATGTGCTGTATCGCAGGAAGAAGGCAGAACATCCCGGGAAGAAAGACCGGAGGTAGGAAATTCATAAGAACACCAGGGAGGGATGTGGATGATCCATGTCCCTTTTTGCATTATCCTGTTTTATTTCATTCCGCAATATGCTATAACCTGTTCTAAGTACTGTTACGGAGCAGCTGCGGAATTCTGCCACGGACGGTAATTCTCGCTTTTGTTTACTTTTACAATTGAAATGATTGCTGGAATCCGGGCGATGACTTTGCTATTCTGTGGATGGAAATGAAAAACATCAAGGAGGTGCAAAGTTATGGCAAAATTCAATGAGATATTGAAAATGTGGCGTAAAAGAAAGGATCTTACACAGGAGCAGCTTGCGGAATATGCGGGGGTATCCCCCCAGGCTGTGAGCCGCTGGGAGACAGGGGCCACATGCCCGGATATTTCCGTGCTCCCGCTGCTTGCGGAACTGTTCGGCATTACGGTGGACGAACTGCTGGGAGTGAACGAGAGGGAGAAACGCCGCGAAATCAATGAGATTGTTGCCCGGGAGGAGGCCAGAATCAACCGGAATATTGTGGAGGAGCCCATCCGGAACCTGAGGGAGGCACTGAACCGGTATCCGAACAATGACAGGCTGCTGTGCTGTCTGATGTATGCATTGTATGCGGCAAGTGAGGATGAAAAAGCCTGCCGTGAATACGATGGGGAAATCATCTCCATTGCAGACCGGATCCGTCAGTATTCTTTAGATGATGACTGCCGTAACGAAGCGCGCCGGCTGTTGTTCCGGCATTATTGCGATACGGGAAGAAAGGCAGAAGCGCTGCGGCTTGCGGATGGCATGGCAGGCATAAATACCTGCCTGGAACGCAATCTTTACTGGGCGCTGGAAGAGAAGGACAGGGCAGAATTTCTGAAGGAACGTATCCGGGATGACATGAATGAACTTTTATGGGACATCTGGGCATATTCTGTTCACGGGGGGCAGGAAGAGGAGAGAAAGGCCGAACTGGAACTGGCGCGGACCAGGATTGAGAATACGGTGAAGAAACTGTTTTGCTTTGACTGAAACCGCACGGTACAAGAGGAATATTTTGGTTCGACTGAAACTGCGCGGTATAAGAAGAATATTTTGGTTCGACTGAAACTGCGCGGTATAAGAAGAATATTTTGGTTCGATTGAAACTACGCGGTACAAAAAGACATCTGAGTTCCCTGTTACTGCCGGACAGGCGCGAGGCGCCGCGGAAAGGGCAGGCGGATCGGGAATGAAGGAGATATGGCACATGGTGAAGTTATCGAACACGGAATTATTGAAAATGCACATGGACTGTATGTTCACTTATCAGAATAACCGGATGGTATATGTCAATGAACCCTGGGGCAGTACGGTTCCCGCTCCGCTTCTGGTTGTGGGGCGCACCACCGAAGGAGAGATTGTGCACCGCTTTGGACTGCGTGCCAGTACCGGTTTTATAAGGGAAGCGGAAGCCCTTTTGTCTCGTGATATATGGGATATGTCTATATACAGGAAGGAACTTGGCATTGACAGCGTTTCCAGGGAACTGTGTTTCTGTGTTTCGTCATCCGCGGCTGATAATACTGGCTGCCGTCTGCTCACAAGTGAGGATGCGCCGCTTCTGGAAGCTGCCTTACAATTAATATTACGTATTGTGGTATTTATAGTGTTTTTAGTTCGATTTTATACTTTAAATTATCACATTTCGTACTACGTATTTGTATTTCAAAAAGTTATTAAGTACATTTTAAGTGCACGAACATGTTTTTTACCTCCAATGAATAACATCTATTTTGCAATTTACAATCCGGCAACGGATTCCATTGAAATCTATACTGGAGAAAAACTAAAAATCATATTCAACTGCACACGATTAAATAAAAATGTTTATCTTGATGATCTGTTAGATATTGCATATCTTCACCGGCTTGCAAGTGAAGAACCTTTTAATTATATCTACTTTGCTTTACAGCCCGATGGGTTGCAAGAGTATGTAGAAGCGATGAATGTGTTTAACTAATATCTAATTTAATTACGCTTTCAGTGTTGAATAATAATTTCAATACTGAAAGCATTTTCCTGACTTCAAAACAAAGTTGCAATCTCAATCTACATAATGGTATCCCTTCAAATTATTTTCATTTATGAATGCCAAACACTTATTCTCAAAATAGAACTCTGCAAATTTATTTCCATAGTTACTCGTTGACACAGTCATTAATAATTGCTCGTAAAATGAAATAGACTTTTCAAAATCTCTTATAATCAGATAGATGGGGCTTACGGATTCTGACTCTGTTCCTCACGAAGCTTTCTTGCGGCTTCATCCCTCTGTTTGCACAATTCTTCCCAATGTGGTGTTGTCTCAAGCAGTTCAGAAAATTCCTTCATTGCTTTGGGAATATCAATCTTTTGAGGACAAATTTTTGCACATTTGCCACATCCGATACACGCAGAAGGCTTGCTGTCTTCTTCCAAACTATCAATCGTCATCCCCACATAAAAACTTGGAGAAAAGCGCATATCATTGTATAGAGACAGCAGTTTTGGAATATCCAACTTCTTTGGACAATCACTACAGCAATAGCGGCATGCTGTACAAGGCACAGAATCTTTCATTTCCTCTGCAATTTCAAGCAAGACCTGTGTTTCTTCCTCCGTAAGTTGATTTAACGTTTCAAAGGTATGTACATTGTCGATCATCTGCTCCATACTTGACATACCACTTAATATCATTTTTACATTAGAAAGTCCTTGAAGCCAGCGAAATGCCCACGACGCAACTGACATACCTGGGCGCAATACATTTAATTTCTTTTTAGTGGCTTCATCCACATCGGCAAGTCTGCCGCCTCGTACTGGTTCCATAACCCAGACCGGAATTCCCCGTTCAGTCAGAAGATCATATTTTGCTTTGGCATCCTGCAATGTCCAGTCAAGATAATTCAACTGAATTTGACAGAATTCCATCACATCGCCATATCGATCCAGAAAGGCAATTAAGGTGTCCTGCAATGCGTGACTGGAAAAACCCAAATGTTTGATGCGCCCAAGCTGCTTCTGCTTCACAAAATAGTCTACAATTCCCCATTTTGGATTGGTATAGGTGCTGAATGAATTTTCATAAACATTATGGAGCAGATAAAAATCAAAATAGTCAACACCGCATTTTTTCAATTGCTCCTCAAAGATTGTTGCCGGATCATAACTCGTAGCGATTTGATGCCCCGGATATTTGGTCGCCAAATAATAACTTTCACGAGGCAACTGCTTTAACGCCTTTCCGACTATAATTTCCGACTTGGCATTATGATATGGATAGGCTGTGTCATAGTAATTTACACCCTGCTCCGCCGCATAACGTATCATCTTACTAACAAGTTCTTCATCCACCTCACCGCTCCCGTCCTGCAAAAGAGGCAAACGCATGGTCCCAAATCCCAGCATGGATAACTTTTTTCCTTTCCATTCTTGATAAATCATAAATGCTCCTTGTATTTTATATTACAAAGTAGTAGTTTTTAATGTCCCTCTCCAAGGACATATGCTACGCTGCATCAAAATCCAAGTTGTTACATGTTCATTTTCTTCCATAATCATCCCACAACTTTGGCATGGTCTTCCTATCTTCTCCTTAGGTAAATAAGACTTTTTAAGCATCTTGTCTAATACTATTTTCTCTTTCTCATTCCTGTGGACATTTATTATATCCCGTGCTAAATGCTTAATCTTGATATAACCGCTCCGTCTTCAGCTTTTCCAACAACCACAAAGCCATTTGCTAAGCACACTTTTTCAGAGGCTTTATTGTCTGGATGCCACGAAGCATACACACTTTCAGCTTCTCCATAAGGAAATGTCTTTATATAATCCAATATTAGTTTTAGGGATTCTTTACCGAATCCTTTTCCCTGATTGTCCTTATCAATCATTAACCTATATATTTCATAAGCAGGCTTATCATCAAAATCATATTCTTCTTCGTAAGTTAGCATAGTAAAACCGATCATCTTACCCTCATTATAAATTGCAAATGGAATACATCTATAATACTCTTCTGCTTCCTTCTTATTTGCATCGGAATGAACATACGCTTCTGCCAAACTAAATATATTTGGATTAACAAATCGACGTTGCTCATCTTTAACTTCAAGTTCTATACATTCTATCCAATTATCATGGTTAATCCGTTTTAATTCAATCATAAAACACCTCCATTAACTATGTTACACTGATTTCTCCATCTACTCCTTTCTGTTTCCATTCTACCATAGCAAAGAAGATAATGAAACAAAAAACTCTTTGCATTGTGTCATTACCTTCTTCTTTCATCCATATCTTTATCAATTTCTTCTGTCCTTGCAGCCACTTTACCTTCCAGTAACTCATCCGTTTCTTCCACAGCATCCTCAAACAGATAACCATCAAATTCTCTGCCATACATATCTTCTAATTCCATTTTTGCCTTTTGCTCCATCTCTGGTCTGATTTTATAACGTTCTTTTAATACTTTTTCCGCATCCTCCGGTTCAACCGTGTCCTTTGCTATATCGTATTCCAGATATGCGATAGCCTTATTCGTATCAATCTTATCTGCCATTTTTTCCAGCCTTAAAATTATATTGCCATACCGCTCTTCATTCTCAATACATTCTTCCATTTCGTACATGGAATACATCTTATAAAATTGTGGCAAATCCCTTAACTCTCGGTCTATCTGATAAAGTTCCATCTGAACTTCTCTTAATGCTTCCCCTGTCTGTTCCTTTCGCTTTTTCTTTTCCTTTCTGGCATTAACCACCGTTTCATAGGAACGCTTTTCTTCATTCAAACGATCTCGTTTTCTAATAAGGTCATATGGAATCAAGATATAAGGAAAGCACCATAGAAGGTTACATCAATGTATTCAGTCTTCATATTCTTCCCTACTTTGGAAAAAGACCTATCAGCGGTATCACTCCAAAGGACATCCGAGCATGGCAGACGGAACTGATGGGGAAAGGATATTCTGATGCATACCTGTTACGAATTAACAACATGATTGTTTCCATTCTGAATTTTGCAGTCAGCTATTATGACCTTCCATCAAATCCATGCCACAAGGCAGGCTCCATGGGAAAGCGTACAACGGTTGTAAATTTCTGGACAATCGAAGAATATCAGAAAATTCTTTCTTCTGTCACAGATAAGACAGCACACATCATGTTTCAGGTGTTTTATTATTCCGGTTTCCGGTGCGGGGAGTTTCTTGCACTGACTTTGGAAGATATTGATTTTGAGAAGAATAAAATCTCCATTCCAAAGAGTTTGAGACGTGCCGGTGGAAAAGACATTGTCACAAGTCCGAAAACTCCAAAGAGCGTCAGAACGATTTCCATGCCGGGATTTGTGATGGATGAGTTAAGGGAATATGCAAATTCCATTTACGGACTAACGGATAAGGACAGGATATTTCCATTTACGAAGAGTTACATCAATGGCTGTATCAGAAGAGCCTGCAAGGCTACCGGTATTAAAAGAATCAGAATTCACGATTTACGTTATCCAAACTTAAATAAAATCCAAACCTTTCAGAGAAAATACAGAAGCCACAACAAATACCGTCTGAAAAGGTTTGGATTTTATTTTTATCCTTTTCTCCTGATACCGCAGAAATCTACAAGGGAGCCATCAGGATTTTTCCATTTTGCAGGTACCTTTTTGTCATTTTCATCTTCCAGAGTGGCAAGTGCCTTTGCCTTCTCTTCAGCCGTGATGTCCAGATAGACCATCGTGGTCTGGAGCTGCTCATGGCCGAGCAGGAATGAAATCTGTACGATGTTCATCCCGTCCTCCAGCCAGTGTGAGGCCTTCCCATGGCGGAACTGGTGCGCATGGAGCCCAAGTGGCACGTCACTGCAGACCTCATGCGCTGCCTTTGCATATTTCCTCAGCATCTTGCTGATTGCGGGCTGGGTCAGTTTTCCATGGCACCCGGTATTGCGGGAATAAAAAACATAGGCTTCCGGATCCGGCGTTTCCCCATGGAATTCTGCCAGGTACCGCCTTAAATGGGCGACAGCCCTGGGCATCAGATAAAGGGTGCGGATCTTATTGCCTTTCCCGATGATGACTGCATATGGTTTTTCGCCCGACAGATGGAGCTGGCTGTTCTTCATCGACAGGATCTCATCGAGCCGGGCGGCGGTGCTGTAAAGCAGGACCATGAATGCCATATCCCGGCGCCCGGTCCTGCTTGAAGGGTCAGGGGCATCCAGCAGTGCCTTCACCGCCTCCCGTGTCAGGCCTTCCACTTTCTTTTTCTGGCATTTCCTGCGCGGGATCTGGGCCGCCTCCAGGTAAAGATGCAGGTAAGCCACATCCCGGCTGCCCAGATATTTCAAAAATGTCCTCAGGGATGCCAGCCTGTTATTGCAGCTCTCCGGGCTGCATCCCCTGGATCCCCGCAGCCAGGCAAGCCACTCCTCTATGGCTGCATGCCGGAAGCAGTCTGCGTCCAGGCTGTCACAGCATACTTTTTTCTCGTCCTCCAGAAAGGACAGGTACAGCACGATAGCGTCCTGGTAGGATTTCAGGGTGTTCATGCTGTCTGTTTTCTGTGAGAGCACATAACTGTCCAGGAACTCTGAAATGTATCCTGCTATCAGGATGCTTTCCTTACCAGGCTTCTTCATCTGTGGGCACCTCCGGCATCATCCATTCCGAGCTGGCTTCCGTCTGTTCTCTAATGACCTCCGAGAGCCCGGGAACGATCGAATAGTAGTATTTCGTGCTCTCCACTGTGGTATGCCCCATGCTCTTGCTGAGGAATACCAGCCTGTCATGGAAGCCGAAGCCCTGTCCCACCCACCGGTTGATGTTCGCCACGGCATAATGGTGCCGAAGCTCGTAGGCGGTGGCATGGGATGTGTTCGCTTTGCGCCACAGCAGGTTAAAGTTTTTGGTCACCCATCCCCTGTTAAAATGGGAATTCCGTATTGAGGGGAAGAAATATTTCCTGCCAGGCATAAGCTCTCCGACAGCTTTATCGTATCTGCGCATGATCTCCAGCATGGAGTCGTGCAGGACTATGTAATGCTGGTCATGCCCCTTGGAGTACCGGATGTCCAGGATGCCCCTTTCAGGATCCACATTTTCCCTGGGCAGCAGCCTTGCTTCGTTTGTGCGGATACCGCTGCTGTAAAGGAGCCGGAAAAAGACAGGAATTGTCATTTTCCTTATGAGGGTCTCCTTCCGGTTGTTGATGACAGGTATATGGTCGCATTCATGGAAAAAACGGGTGAGTTCTTCCTGCGTGAAAGCATGGGGGATATAGATCCGCCGTTCTTTCCGGGGGATCTGTGGGGGCTTTACAGGAGAGAGGCCCCGGCAGTTCAGGAAACGGACAAAGCTGTCCGCCACATAGATCCTTGACCGGCAGGAATTGTTTGTCTCCGTGTCCCGCTGGCGGCACCAGCCGTCAACCATTTCCTGGGTCAGTGCGGTACCTTCGGGATAGTTTTCCTGGCAGCAGCGGTCGAACAGCATCAGGTTCTCTTCATAGGAAGAGTCGTTCCAGCGCTGTGATGCCTGCCGGTACCGTATGAAATGGTGTACCTGCGGCGCGAGGAAAGACAGGAATTCTTTCATAAGGAAAACACCTCCTCCGCCAGCGGGAAATCTTCTATGCTCAATGCACACTCTTTTAAATGTACGAAGTCCGCCCTCAGATAAGGCCCGAGGGAATCCGGGGCCGTATGTCCCAGCGTCTGTGTGATCACGGGCTGGGGGACACCGTTCTCCAGCATGGAGGATGCCAGGTTGTGCCTGAAGATATGGGTGCCCTTCCTGTTCCCGGTATCCGGCCTTATCCCTGCCAGCTTGCAGGCTTTTGACACGATGTTGGCAATGCTTCCGGCAGCCAGAGGTGAAAAAGGGTGTGTTTCCGACAGGAACAGGCGCGGGCTCCCGGTATCCGGCCTTTCTTCTGCCAGATAACCGTATATGGCGTTGCCTACAACAACAGAAAGGGGAATTTCTACCGGCACGGATGTCTTCTGCTGATCGACCAGTATCCGTTCTTTTTCCCAATCGATGGAACTGAATGTAAGGCCGGCAATGTCGCAGCCCCGCAGACCTGTAAAAAGGAGCAGGAGGATAACTGCTTTGTTGCGGGCAGAGAATCCTTTGTCCTCTGCCGCCTCCCGCAGGAGCCTGACTTCATCCTGTGTAAGGTACTGTATATTTTTCCTTGTTTCGCGCAGCAGGGGGAGAAAGCCCAGTATCCTCCGGCACTGTGGCTCTTTCCATTTGAGCCCGGCCTTAAAGACAGCAGATATGTTCTTCTTGTATGAGCAGCCCTTCTGCAGCAAGCCGTCTTCCGAAACGAAAAATGACAGAACCGCATCTTCTGTCACTTCATCCAGGCATCTGGCTCCCTGTTCCTGCATCCGGTATAAAAAGGATGCCGTGTTAAGAGACTCGCCCCGGATGGTTGATTCCTTTTTCCCACGCTGAATTTCATGCAGACGGTAGAAATCGATCAGTTCCTGAAATTCCGGCTCCAGCAGGTGACAGGAGCCCCTTTCAAAAAGGGTATGGCGGTGTCTGCCGTCCGGAAAGCGACCGAATAGATCGAACTGTTCCAGGGCTCCGATTATTGTTCTTTTATTGCGAAGATAGTCCTTGGAATGCGGTAATTTTAAGTATTCAAGGTAAATGTCCTGGTATGACTGCCAGCGGTGGCTGTCCGCATCAGCCAGTATACGGTTGATTTCATCCCTGAACCGTTGTATGTAGGTGCTGCAATAGCCATTGTCTTCCATGAAGGAAAGAAGTTCTTTATGGTGTTCCTTTAAGTTTTGTAAATCCATGGCATGACCTCCTTTTTTGTTATAAGAGAATCATACACCAAAAATAAAATCCAAACTTTTTCAGACGATATTTGTTGTAGTTTTCATACTTTCTTTGAAAGGTTTGGATTTTATTTAAGTTTGGATAACTAAGGAAATCCAAACGTTTGGATTTTTTACGTCATAGTCACGCCAGTTATCTGATTCATCTCGGTTGTTCTCCTCTTCTCATATCGGAACGGTTGGGACATGAGAAAGTACAGACAACTTTAAATACCTACTCCCATCTCTATCCAAACAAGCAGCAGGAACTAGTTGCCATGATGGAATCAGCACACGACAAGGAACAGAGAAAAATATCAAAGACAGCCTGATACAATGTTCTTTGTCAAGTGCACAACAACTTCTGAGTAGATTATTAAGTGCAAAATAAGTGCACGGAAATTTTTCTCTAAAATCTAAAATAGCTCAACCCCTTATAAATAAAGGGCTGAGCCAAAGTTTTTAGATAATATTTACTACTCAATGATAGTTGCAACTTTTCAAGAATGCGTGGAAGAAATTGATACAGCGCAGCCATACGCAGGCTGTTTTTGCGATGGCAGGATTGTGTCAATATGCCGCAGTGTGCGGAAAGAACGGGGCCATGAAGCGGGCATTGAGACCTTGCCGGCGTACCGCAGAAGGGGGTATGGGCAGGCCGTTCTGAAGCGTTGGACAGCCGCTGTCCGGCAGCAGGGTTTTGTGCCCCCTTATACAGCGCTGACCCGGATAATTCGGCTTCTCTGGAGTTGGCGCGGAAATCGGGATATACTTTGTATGGGCAGGCTTTTGGGATAGGATAAATATCAGCCGGGCTGATATACAATCAGGCGAAGCGGTTTACTGCCTGGCAATGGGAGCCAGGCAGCAATGATTAATCCGTAACAGCGGGACACTTTTTCATAGATCCTACTGTTTGGGCATTTTCGCAAAGCCTATGTATGAAAGAATCATTTCGACAATGACAAACATAAAATAGACGGGGAAGAGAACCAGGGCTACAGTATATAAAATGGCGCCTGTCAAAGCAAAGCCGCGTTTTCTCATGAATAATCCCAGGGCGTTGAAAATAACTGCTATTAAGGTGCAGATAAGGTGCGGCGTGACCAGGGCCATGGCAATGCTTGTTCCCAGCTGTTCTGCGCCAGTGCTGCCGCTTCCGGCGGTACCGCTCCAATATACAGCGCTGTAAATCAGATATGCTGTGCCGATGATCAGAGATATCAACAGCAGTATGCTTAATTTTTTCTTTTCCTTCATGTTTGGGTTCCTCTTTTCTTTCTTTAGTGTATTAAAACGTTTCGGCAGTCTTTGTGACATTCCCCCTTTCTGATTATGAAAAACAGCCGAAGCGGTTTAATCTTAAAATTTTCTTCGTAGTTCTACAATTTCCCCCAAAAGTGTATAAAATAACAGCAAGACCGATTTTCTGGTTGACTGGATGCCCCCGGGGATAATACAATCATTGTAGGTTTGCGAGACTTATGTATTCTTGTGGGGGATATCTAAAGCCGTTCGGTGTTGGCGCACCGGGCGTTTTTTTCAGATTTTGGTAGTAATTTTTTGATCATGATATATAATATGTTGAACAAGACAGCCGATAAGGAAGGTTAAGGCTTCCCGTTCCGGCAAATTATAGCGTTAAGCAGAGCCGCTTATCTTACCAGGACAGAGCGGCTCTGCTTATTTTTTAAATTTAGAATGGCTGCGATCAGCAAAGCCACGGCCAAAAGCACCATGAATTCTTCATATGTACTCATAAGCATCACACATCTTTCCGCAAGATTCGGAACGGGCACATAGCCGCCCTGTCGGCTGCCGGGTAAGCATATTACATTGTCATGGTGCGGAGTTGCGAGGTTGCAACTGGTTTTGTTTGTATATAAAAAGGGCATAACCATTGGTTACACTCTTACGTTCATCAAATCACAAGAGGCATTTTTTACCATTACACCAATCGGAAACAGTTGCTGAAGAAACCCTCATATACTCGCATAATTCAGCTTGTTTTTTTCGTTTCATTCTAAATAATACCGCAAATTATTTGAAAAAATAATTTTATATTCATCTTCTGACATGATGTTACCTCCGTGTATCTATGATTATAAATTAAAAGCTGGCAGAAAACAACTATAAAAACAAAAAAACTAACTTTTAGTATTGGAAGCTCGCTAAAAACGAGTTTAATGACAATAGAGAGGAGGTGACTTGCTATAAATGATACTTGTTTCCTATAAATCCGATTCATAAAACAAAACATTAAAAAGCCGCAAACCATTAATTTTACTGGAAAATCTCTGGTTTACGGCCTTTTGGCATAGCGGAGAGTGTGGGACTCGAACCCACCCGTTTATGCTCTAAAAACACTGGTAGATACTGGACTGATATTTCCATGACAAATTCCATGACAAGATTTTTATCTGTCAGATGATTGCGCTCTGCAACTTTTCGGATGCTTTCCTTTTGGCCTTTTCTTCTTTCTCCATCATGGAGTGCCTGTAAACAGCTTTCATGACATAGTCGGTCTCCCATCCACCCATTTTTATTATATCGGCTTCTGGTATGTTCAATGCGCTCATTTTAGATGCAAAGTAATGCTGTAGCTTATGCAGGGAGAAATGGGGGATGCCGTCCCGGGATTTTAAAGTAACTGCTGTTCTGTCCTCCAGCCACAAGACCTCGCTGTTTTGAATTTTGGTAGCCGCTACCGATAACAGGTGGACGCCCTCATACATATACATCTTGTTCAGCGCCTGCCGCCTGCTGGGGGCGTATTCCTCGGTGATGTGGGCGTCCAGCTTCGGCCTGCCCCGCTTGCGCCTGACTTCCTCTGTCTTGATTTTTTCCATTGTCCGGCCTCCCTTCAAAACAAAAAACGCAGATACAATAAGACCGACCCCAGCAAAACGCTGTGGTTCGGTCTATGTATCTGCGTGAAAAATATGTGCAGTATTCAGTTCGCTATTATGGTAGCGCAAACAGATGTTCCCGTCAATGCCTTTGAGGAAATTTTGTCGAGGTCTGGCGGGTGGTTGAGATTTTGCCGGAGTGCCAATTTCCTCGTTTTTCAAAAATCCCGCTGAAAGGCAGGAGAGAAGAGCGCCGGAACGGCGCGTAGCCGCAGAATGAAATTCTGCGAAAAGGGGTTTGGGGGCGGTGCCACCAACAAGCAAAAACAGCTTTCCAATGGTCACGCCGGAAAGCTGTTTTGAGTCTTTGTGGGAACAAAGACACTGCTTGCCAAGTAGCGCATCACCCTTCAACAGGTCACATTGACCTCTTGATTTGCAAACCAGAGCAACACGGAAAATCAACTGTTCAATTTGAGCACATGATAGGTCCTCGTTTGGTAAGAGACCATTCTGACCTCTTACCAGAAGTGATGATGACCACATTGGTCACCACCAAAATCAACGGAAACATTCTGTCCCGTTGACGGCGGTTCACTTACCTTGCGAGCAGAGTATTTGTCCCCACAAATACTCAAAACGGACTTCCAGCGTGGCCGCCAGAAGTCCGTTTTGCTCGTTGGCCGTACCCCAAACCCCGTAAACAGCCCACTATAAAAGCTGGCTGCGCGTTCGGAAACCGAACGCTGATACCGAGGCAAAAAATTCTACAAAATTCGATAATCCGTGTTGTAAGAGAGAATACAACTGTGATATACTTTAAGCAGTATCTCCAAAATCGAGCAAAACAAGGAGGAATATGGAAAATTGAAACAGCTGAAAAAACAATTTGAACAGGCGAAAAACTATATCAGCCAGATCCAGGAAAAACTTGCCCAGGGAGTGTTCTTGTCCGCAGAAGATCAAGAGAGACTGCTCCGGGAACTGGACGTCCTGCGGACGGAGCAGGAGAGGGTGGAGCGCCTGCTGGAGGGGTATGTCCTTCCCCCCGCAGTCACGGTGGAACTGGCAGAGGAACTCTTGGAGCGGAGCCAGGCCAAGCGCGAGCACATCGCACAGCTGCGGCAGGTGGTGGCTGACTTTCAGTCGGTTCGATCCCTGGAGGACGCCTTCCGGGGTGAGTTGTCTGTCCTCCAGGAGAAGTTGTCCGGCTTGGTCGATACCGTGCTGGAGCGGATGGACCAAACGGGGGAGCTGGAGCCCTACCGCAGTTTTCTAGCCTGCATCAGGCTGGAGTATCCGGGGTATGAGGACATTAGTCCCCTAATTCCGGTTTTTGGAACAGCCATGCCCCTTGCCATTATGAGCAAAAAGCTGGTTCTGCCCGAGGGGGAGACCCCAATGCCGGAAACGGTGAGCGTTCCCTTTTCGCCTACGGAGGAGGCAATCTCAGAGGAAGTAAAAACCGGGAAAGAGCCGAAGACTCCGGAGGAACCGGAGAATCCGGGAAAGTTGGAAACCGTCCGGCCCCCTTTGAGCAAATTGACCGGGACTCTGCAAATAAGTGGCGGACGCAAACAGCCCAAGGGCATAAAAGCGTTGAAAAGTCTGTGCACAGCCAATCCGGGGATTAAGTTGGTCATTTATCAGCTGATTTCCGGACAGTATTTCCTCTCACCGGATCATCTTCTCTATAATTTCCCGGAACAGAATATGGGACTCTTCCTGAAAAGCCTTGCCGTCCTACTGAAGGAAGGATACCTAACCCGCTATACACTTGATACTGCCCCGGAACAGGAACTGTACGGTGCCACGCCTCTGGGCAGGCCACTGTTGCAGAAAGCTTTAGAGAAGGGCAGAACGCCCGCAAACGCCCGGGATGGGGGAACGTGGGCGCGGATGGAGACCGCCGCCGACTTTATCCGGGGCTATGAGGGGCGGCGCTGGTTCAGCAGACTGTTTGCTGATGATCCCGCTTTTTTCGCTGCATATTCTGAAATCACCGGTGCCTGCATCATCAAACTGACGGCCACGGAGGAAGAGAACATACAAGCCCTGATCCTGCCAGCCGCCATTTTCACAGAGGAGGATCCGGAGGAAGCCCTAGATGGGCTGGCTAAAGAAATTGGGGAGTCCGTCAAGAAAGCGGAAGGGAAACTCAAGGTGTTCCTTGCCCTCTCTCGGGAGGAGGAACTGGCCGGGTGGGAGGCCTATCTGCGTCCCCAACTGCCGGAGGATGTGGAAATTCTGTGGGGGTTCATCGGCAAAGATGAGTTCTGCGCTCCGGACGGAACCCTGTGTTCCCTTTCCGAGTATATAACGCAGAAGGAGCAGAAACCGAAAGAAGTGCCGGAAGAGACAGGGGAAGCCGAAGAAACAGAACGGGAAGCGCCCGAGGTCCCTCCGGAGGCCCCGGAGGAAGATGCGGAAATTCCCTCTACTGAACCGAAACAGAACCGATCTGCGGAGGAAAAGGAGAAAAGTGTCTTGACAAAGGAGTTGCAGAGCCAGTATCAGGAGGATATTCTGGGGATGCTGGCTTCGGGAAAAACCTATTGCGCCACCGCTTATCTGGAGACCTTGGCCCGGAGGTATCCGGAGTACCAGCCCTTCCGGATGCAGCTGGCCTATGCCCTAAACGACCCCCTGGCGGACTGCGCCTACAGCTCTGACAAGCTGTTCCAGGTCTACTTCTCGGGCAACTCCGAACCAATAGATGCCCTGGTGGTGTCTGCTACCCTGCGCAGCTGCTTCTTTAATCAGTGCGGCTATGACTACCAGCTGGACCAGCTGTGGGACGCAGTGGCGAAGCGCCCGCTTCTGGAGGCCAATGTGGCCCTGAACCAGGTACTCTACCAGCTCAAGGAGTTCAAATCGACCTACCACCGGGGAATCGACTTCTACGCCGACTACCGGCAGAAGAAGCGGGAAGCCTTTGAACAGAGCCTGTCCGCTGTCCGGGCGGAGGCCCAGTCCCTCTATCAGAACAACGTGCTTGGCCGAACCAAGGAGCGTGCCTCCCAGAAACGATTCCTAGAGACCAAGAAGCTTATCTTCTCCCCTCAGGGAGAACTTGCGGAGTATCTGGACGCCGTCCGGCGGGACGACCGTGAGGTGTTGGAGTTGCTGGAAGACTTTCTGTGCACCTGGTATATCAAGGACAGGGAGGAGATCGACAGCGAAGCCATCGACAGTGGAAAGCTGAACCGGGTGCTGGACGAGGCCTGGGAGGTAGCCGGAAGCAGCCTGCGCCTAGTGAAGCGATCCTCCGACCTAATGGGCAGTCTGCGTACTAATCTGAGCAAGTTACTCCGTCGGGTGGTCACGGTACTGTGCAATTATGCTGCCATCCTCTCGGCTAACACAACGGATGAGAACGACCCGGGGCTTGCCGCTTATAAGCGGGGTCGCAGTCCACTGCTCCGGGATTTGCAGGGTGCGGCCGCCTTTGAGGCGGAACAGCCCGTCGGGACCCCGGCGGATCAGGCAGGACGGGCGGTCCTGCTAACCACCCTGGACGAGCTACGCCAGCGGCTGGACGGCACCTTTGAGGAGGAGGCCAACCGGTATTTCTATCTGTCCTTCCTCCAGTGGGACGAGGTGCTGCTGGACGAGGACTGCTTTCCTATGCTGAACAACGTGCAGGAGATGGACGAGTTGTCTGTCACGGCCCGGATTAAGCGCCACTTTGCCAAGGAGGAACGTCCCTTGGAGGAGCGGCTCCGAGAAATCCTGGAGGTCCGGGGAGAGTGGGGCGACGACTACGGTTCCGCCCGGCTGATTTTGGAATATCTGCGTGGCCATCCCCATCTAGTTCGCAACAGGGAACTGCTGGAGCTGGATCCGGAACAGGACATGGGCTTTGCCGACCCGGCGGCTTTTTTGGAGGGAAAGCGCAAAGAGTTCGCGGAATATCTGGAGTTGGCCCAGAGTTATGGCCAGATTGACAACCTGGAGGGCGACCAGAAGGAGGTCATGCTACAGATTATGAACGGCTGGTTCGATTGGACCCAGGAGACCCACAACTTCGGCTTCTGCAAAAAGGTCTTCAACGCTCTGCGCGGCAAGATTGAAAAGGGGGCCACCGCCCGGGCCCAGGATCTGACCGCTAGTCTGGCTGTCTATCAGAAGGAACACCCCAAGTGGGAGGAGGAGGAGTTCCGGGACGTCATCCTGGAAATTCAGGAGCGCATCCAGGTGCAGAACTACACTGCGGCAGAGGACCTGCTCAACCGCCTCAACGCCAAGGATCTGGACATGGAACTCACCGCCGTCCATGCGGATTATCTTCAGGAATTTCTGCGGGAGTACAGTGTCAACGCTAGAAAGGCGGGCAGTGCGGGGAGCAACTTGGAGACCAACCTAGTTCGGGAGCGGAACAAGGACGACCGAGGGGCCAACCACCTAATCAAGAGCTGGCCCAAGGGAACCGGAACGCCAGCGGCGAGGATCCAGGACCTGTTGGCCGATCTGGGGTTCCGGGTGAAACAGGTGCAGCCGGAGACCCCAATCCACGGCAAGGACCACTACCAAGTCTATCTGAGCCGGGAGTCGGAGGGGGGACAGCGCAGCGACTATAAGCACCCGGTGTCTGTTTTCGGCTCCGAGGCGGAAAGCAGCGGCTTCCGTCTGGTAAATATCTTCGGGCGCATGGACGCCAGCCGTCTGATTGACACCTTCCGGGAAATCGGCGATGCGAAAAATACCCTGATCCTGCTGGACTACGCCCTCACCTTGGCGGACCGGCGGGAGCTGGCCCGGCGCACCAAGGCGGAGTTCCACGAAAAGACCTTCGCTGTCATCGATCGGGTGGTGCTAGTCTATCTGGCCAGTCACTACTCCGAGACGGCGGTGAATCGGATGCTGATGTCGGTCATCATGCCCTTTGCAGCCTGCCGCCTCTATCAGCCCAACTCCAGCCAGGCTATGCCGCCGGAGCTGTTCATCGGCCGGAAGAATGACTTGGAGAAGATCAAGGCCCCCAATGGGGTGAACATCGTCTACGGCGGACGCCAACTGGGTAAGACGGCCCTGCTACGCAAGGCCCAGAAGGATATCGACCGGGATGAGAACGGCGACCGGGCCGTGTGGATCGACATCAAGTTCAAGGACTACCGGGAGGCGGCCCGAAAGATCTCTGCCGCCCTGTATGACGAGGGTATCCTGAAAACGGAACACATCACCGACAACTGGGACGAGCTGGCCCGAGACATCAAGAACCGCCTGCGAGACACCAGGGACCCCATCCCCTATCTGCTGCTCCTCCTGGACGAGGCGGACGCCTTTATCGAGAGTTGCGGCGCAGTGAAGTTCCAGCCCTTCGACGCTCTGAAAGACATCCAGGGCGTGGGAGCCAACCGGTTCAAGTTTGTGGTGGCCGGTTTGCACAACGTGGTCCGGTTCCAGCGGGATTTGGCTATCAGCGACAACGTGAGCCTGACCCACTTGAGTGCCCTCACCGTCACCCCTTTCAAGTACAAGGAGGCCCGGGAACTGCTGGAGGTTCCCCTGTCCTATCTTGGCTTCCGCTTCCCAGACAACGAGGAGACTGCCCGGCTGGTATCCACCATCTTCACCACCACCAACTACTTCCCCGGTCTGCTCCAGCTGTACTGCTCCAAGCTGATTGAGTCTCTCCAGCGTGGATATGCGGGTTATTCCGAGTCGGAGGTTCCCCCCTATGTAGTCAAGGAGGAGCTAATCAAGAAGGTTCTGTCTGACGAGTCCCTGCTGGAACAGATCCAGGACAAGTTCGACATCACCATCAGGGTGGACAAGAGCCAGGACGACTACTACTACTTAATCGCCCTGCTGGCCGCCTACTACAGCTATGAGTCCTGCAATCAGGAGGGTTTCAGCCCAGACGATATGATCCAGATTGCATCGGAATACGAAATCTGGAAGCTGGCAAAGCTGCCCCGGCCCTCAGTGGAGGCTCTGATGGAGGAGATGCAGGAGCTGAACATCCTCAAGCGTCTGGGGAACAACCGCTACCGATTTGCCCGCTTCCGTTTCCGGGACATGATGGGCAGCAAACAGGCGGTGGACGACAAAATCTTGGCATACGAGGAGGAGGCCTGACATGGATAAGATTTGGTGGGAACAGATTACCCGGGCCAGCCGTCTCCTCCGCACCGTGAGCGATACTATGCTGGGGGGAAAAAGCGTAATCCTCTCCCTTCCCCCGTCCATCCCCTGGTATCGGACCATGTACAGCCGGATTGAGGAACTTTTGCACCAGGGCAACCCCAACAACTGTCTCCAGGAGTTCTCCTGTCCCCCGGGGAACGTGGGGGAGTTCCTGTTTGAAACCTATTGCAAGCAGGAAAAGCGGGCCTCATACCGGCGGGGCATGTCCTATGCGGCCTTTCTAGCCAAGAGCGAGGACTTGGTGCTGAATGACCGCTACCTGTGGGTGCGGGACGTCTCCGGGGAGAAGCTGGAGGAGTGGAGCCGGTTCCTGGTGGAATACTATAAAAACCTACCCGAGGGGATGCCCCCGGCGGTGTTCTTGCTGGAGACTGTCGAGGGGGAGCAACCCCGGAAGGCGGTGAAAGGGGTGCAAAGCATCCGTTTCTCTGACGAGGTTGACGCCTACGACCGCTTTGCCTTCTGCGCTCTCGCCTGTACCGAGGGAGGTGTCCCCATTGTGCTGCGGCCCTATCTGGCGGAGCTGGTATCTACTCTGTGCCAAGACGACGTAGAGCTGTGTGCCGCCTGCATCCAACGGGGACAGTCCTTTCTGACGGATCCAGAGGGGGTGCTGAACGACATCGCCCGTAGGAAAACCCGCAGTAACGGAGAGACCTTTGATATAGCCCCCATGTTGGCTGGCCTGAAAGGCCGACTGTGGGAGAGCCAGCTGAAACTGATTTTCCCGGTTCTCCAGCAGTACTCCGCCGAGTTCATCCAGCAGCATGAGAAGGAGATCCGGGCGGCGCTACCCTTGACCACCTCCTATGGGGAGACTATCGACGACCCACAGGACGCAGAGCTAGGTCTGCTGGTGTATCTCGTGGGCAGCCAGCAGTTGGGCCTGAGTGGCCCCGAACATAAGCAGCTGGTCCTGTTCCGGAACGCCCGGAACAGTCTAGCCCATATGAGGCCGCTGGATTTTTCCAATGTGGAGAAGATTCTGCGTTTTTGACCCCTTATGCACTTTGGGAAAGGGCCGACAAATTTCCATATAAACATTTTGTAATTTCCAGCCCTAACCTTATGTAACTCGGCAAATGGTGGCAAAGCCTTGATTTTCAGGCGTTTCCGCCATTTGCCGTTTGGGAGAGTTATTCGCATATCTCGGCGTATCCCGGCGTGACTTTGCGCTGAAACGTAGTACGGAAGTAGTAAAAGCGGCCTGCCGCTCCTGTTTTACTACTTTACTACGCAGCCAGCCGCTCCATCTCCGCCTTTACGGAACAGGCATCAACATGGGTGTAGTAGTCCAGCGTCATGGTGATGTTGGCGTGGCCCATGATGTACTGCAACGCCTTGGGGTTCATACCGGCGTTTGCCATGCGGGTACAGAACGTGTGCCGGAGGGAGTGCGGGGTGATGTTGGGCAACTGCTCCTTGTGCTGCTTGTTGTACTTCTTCACAAGGCCCCTAATCATGGCATTGTAATTGACGCCTACCCTCGGCATCCCGTCCCTTTTGAGGAACAGGAAGTTGGTGTACCCGTCCACCGTGATGGTGGCTTTCTTCCCCCGGTTCTTCAGCACCCGCTTTAACGCCCGGTAGACCGGCTCACTCATGGGGATTTCCCGGTAGCCGTTTTTGGTCTTGGGCGTTTCGATATAGTAGCCGTTCTCACTGTCCCGCAAAAGCTGGTGGTCTACCTGGATCAGTCGGCTCTTAAAGTCAAGGTTCGTGGTCAGCCCGCAGAACTCGGAAATGCGAAGCCCGGTTCCCAGCAGGATGATAAGCTCGTCGGCGTACTTCTGATATACCGGGTCATTCTGTGCGAAGTCGATCAGGCTTACCTCCTGTTCCGGCGTCAGCACGGTTTTCTCACCCCTGTCGTCCTCCAGAACTTTGTTCAGGGCAAAGCTGAACGGGTTCTTGCGAATACAATCGTCCTCAATGGCGATGAAAAATGCGGCCCGGAGGGAACGCTTGTAGTTGCTGATAGACTGGAAGCTAAAGCCCTTTTCCCTCATGCGGATGGCCCACTCTTTGGCATCGGAGGGCTTTACCGCGTCAATGCTTTTCCCGCCGAGAGGGTCATCCCGCAGGAGGCCCATCAGGTACTCCCGCTGTTTCTTGGTGCCCCGCTTCACATCCGCCCGCTGACTGTTCTGCTTGGCGTAGAGCTGGCAGACGGTCATTTTTTTGCCCACGGTGTCGATGCCGTCCGCAATATCCCGGTTGATCTCCTTTTCCTTCTCCCGCAGGGAAATATCGTCCCGCTTGCCAGCCGGGGTCTTGTCCGTGGCTACCAGCTTCCAGGCATAGACGAATTGGGGCTTGCCGGTGCTGTCCGTGTACTTGTATGCGTATCTCCCGTCTTTTCGTTGGCTCTCTCCAGTTCTTAAAATGCGGCCTTTGTTGTCACGTCGTTTTTCCGCCATTGGTAAAACTCCTTTCCAAAACTGGAACGAGCCTTGATACGACTTGACTATATTCTATCATATTTCCGGCTCAATACAAATCTGCGATCAAATTACATCCAGGGAGTCAATGACCTTTTCAAACTGCCTGCGCTTGATCTGGATGCGGTTGCCGTTCATTATCAGCCAGTTGGCGTCCGGGTTTTCCTCCGCCAGTTTCCGCAGCTTCTTTTCCCCGATGCGGAAATACTTGGCCGCTTCCTCGATGGTCAGGGTGTACTTCTCCCAAATGGGCACGTCAGGATAACTCATACGCCCGCCCCTCCTTTCGGCGTGACCACATACTCCATACCGGGGCGCTGGCCGCAGTAGACGCAGACCTCCTTTTCAGCCTGTCCCGGCGCGGCCTCCCGCAAAGCAAAAGCGCCTGTGCCGCGAAAAGCGTCAGCACAAGCGCCGCATAAGCAAAGGGTCAGTTTCGGGGGTACGGGTTCGATCAGGCCGATGCTGACCGCCAGGGCGTGGTTGATGCCCCGGATATGTTTCTCGTCCAGCCTGCCGATGTAGCCGGACAACCGCCGCTTGTCCACGGTGCGAATTTGCTCCAACAGGACAAGGGAGGGCTGGGTCAGCCCGTTCCCGGCGTCCAGGTAGTAGTGGGTGGGCAGCTTGGCCTTGATGTTGGCCTTGCTGGTGATGGCGGCGATGATAACGGTAGGGCTGTACTTGTTGCCCACGTTATTCTGGATGATAACGACGGGCCGGGTGCCCTTCTGCTCCGAGCCGATCCCGTGGCCCAGGTCGGCGTAGTATAAGTCGCCGCGCAAATATGTCCTGCTCATGGTATTTGACCTCCCCATAAAAATTAGACGGCCTGCGCCGCCTATGTAGGGGCCGGACAGTATGACATATCAAGGTTGGCGGGGCATGAACGCTCCCGTTTCCATAAAATAAGTCCCGCTGTCCGGCTTATATCAAAGCAAGCCTATTTGTCCGCGACACCCCGGCTCGCTATGGGAAGTCATCAAGCGGCTGGCGGCGACCAGCTCCACGGGAATTTCACCCCCGCATGGTTCTCATGCGGCTGCTCTCATTGCCTGCGACGGCATAGTGCTGGAAACACTTTCACGCTCGGACTGTGACTGAGCAGGAGTATCGTTGGCCCTATTGCCGGTCGTGGCCGTACCGGGAGCCGCCCGGTATTTCATGGCCGCTGGTTCTCGCTCCGTGCCGGATAACAGACCGTGGACGAAATGATAGTGTGGCATCCCGCTGTCCTGTCCGGCACATCCTGGCGCGGCGGCAAAAGTGGCTCACGGCAATAGGAATGTGCTTGATGAATGGGTATGAAGTTTTCAAAGGTCAAACCCATTCGCCGCACAAACGAGGAATAGGTGAAGGGCTTTCCATCGCCCTCCACCTGTTTCCTCACTCAAACGCTAAATTGTAACCTCCCCGGACAAGAAATTTTTGAGTTTCTTCAATGCAGAAGAAATTGACTTCATCACAGCGGGGTGCTTACATCCTTCCATATCCGCAATCTGCTCGTATGTAAACTCCCCAAAGTAGTACAGCACCAGACGGCGGCGCTGCTTTTCAGGCAGTTGGGCGATTGCCTGATGCAGCTTGTCCACTTCTATCCGCTGAGAAACAGTTTCTTCCACGCTCTCCTGGGGCTTTGCTGCCCGCCTGTTCAGCGTCGCCTCCGTCACCTCGGATTTCTCATAGTGCCTGTCCACTTCATTGAAAAAAGAAAGATCGTCCAGTTCAAACTCGTTGAACGCATCGAACAGGGGCTTGTCGATCTCCATCCAGCGTTTTACCTTTCTGCCGTCTGTAAACGCCAGAAAGTAACGCGGGTGGGCTGTGTTGATGCCCGCGGTGTATATCTCATAGGGGTTTTCTTCATCCCTCCGGCGCTTGGGCCGGGGATCAAGGTTTTTTGGATGGCTGTCTGCCATTTTCCTTTACCTCCAGTCTGAATTTTTGAAAATTCAGACTGGAGGTGGGCCACGGCACCCCATATAAAAAGTGGTTTTATCCCACAATTCCCCCAAAGACGGCAAAAAACGCCCGGCAGGTCGTAGACCTACCGGGCGGGAGGGAGAATAAAATTTAGCCATGGCGACATTGTATAGTTCATCTTCATGGTTAAAATGTCCCATGGTGGGAAACAGGATTTTTTTGATGGGTCATTCCTTGTCAGATTTGGTCGAAACACTTTCGGCCTCATGGCGGCTACCTCCTTGAGCCGCCGCTGTTGCAGTTTTGACCGCATCATTCCTTTGGGGCAAAAGAACGGCGGCTTTGATATTTCAAAAGCCGCCGTTCGCAAAATGGGCATAACTATGGACTGCTGCACGACGGCTTTTTTTCTTTTGCCGTCGTGCGGCAGTTTTTGTTTTTCTATTTACTTAGATGCTGATTATGGGTAGAACTGTTCGCATAAGGGAACATCGGGGGCCGCAGTTCAAATTGGAAAGTCTCGCGGTCTACGATTCCGAGGGTGCTGTCACCGTCGTATAGCTTCAGCAGGAACTCCGCCATCTGCTGGCCCGTATGGTAAGTACCAAACGCTTTGTCATAATCGTAGGCGTCCACGTTGTTGGCCTTTTTCCCGAACTCCGTCTGCGTTGCCGCAGGAGCCAGAACCTTGGCCCGCATTTTTGCGCCTGTTTCGATCAGCTCCCAGGCCAGCCCCTCGGTGAACGTACTGACATAGAATTTTGTCGCACAGTAGGTAACAGCCGTGGGGACGATGGTGTAGCCGCCGCAGGAGGACAGGTTGATAAGCTGTGTTCCCGGAGTATCTTTATAGTCCCGGACGAACAGCGAGGACAGGATGGTTAGGGCTTCAACATTCAGCCGGAGCATGGTGCCAATCTTCCCCAAGTCCTGCTGTGCCACGCTGTCATAGTTTCCAAAGCCCGCATTGTTGATCCAGGTTTCCAGGCGGAAGTCCTTTAGACTGAAATAAAACTGATATACGCTTTCCAGCACAGACAGGTCAACCGTCCTGATAACAACATCCAGTGTGGGGTGCTGCTCTAAAATCTCACACTTTAAGGCTTCAAGATTTTCTGTGCGGCGGGCAGCGACAATCAGGTTCTTGCCCCGTCCTGCAAAGGCTTTTGCGGTTTCCCTGCCAATCCCGGAGCTGGCCCCGGTAATGACGGTGTATTTTTTTGTGGTTTCCATTTGAAATTCCTCCGTTCATCAGGTATAATGAGAGCATACAATGTAGAGTAAACTCTATGTCAAGAGGATGGGGGGATTTTTTTGGATTACTCCATTGGAGAATTTTCAAAGGTCACGGGGCTTGGGATACATACTCTGCGCTACTATGAGCATGAGAGCCTGATTATCCCGTTACGGAACGCCAGCAACCGCCGCCGCTATTCGGAAAAGGATATTGCCTGGATCGCCTTTATTAAACGTCTGAAAGCAACAGGGATGCCAATAAAGGAAATCAAGAAATATGCGGTGCTGAGGGCTAAAGGGGATGCTACTCTTTCAGAACGTATGGAGATGCTGGTGCAGCACCGCCGATCTTTGAATGAACAGATCAGGCAGTTGCAGGAGCATGAGGCCATGCTGGACGAAAAAATTGCTTTTTACCGGCAGGAGATTGAACGCCGCTGTTCGGACACGCCTTAAATTTGCAGCAGCCTTTTGATGTTGCCGCCCAAGGCCATTTCGGTGACAGAGTGTGCGGGGCTGACGAACTCAATGAGTTGCCTGCATAGTTGCGGCTCCCCAAACGGTGCATCAGAACCGAACAGGCATTTTCCCGGCACTTCTGTCAGGGCCGTCTTGACCGACAGCGGTGTGAAGGCCGCAGACAAATCCAAATATGCCTGTCCATGCTCCTTTGCAAAGGCGATCACGTCCATCCAGTTGGAACCGCCCATGTGTCCAAAGATCACCGGCACAGTAGGGTGTATCCGGCACAGCTCCATAAGGATTCTTATGCCATTCAGCGTAACCGGGTTGAAGGTGTGTACCCAAATGGGGAGACTGTGATAATCCTCCAGAGCTTTGAACACAGGCTCTAACTGTTCAATCTGCGTTTCCGAGCCGGGGGTAAACTCGCCAATGCCTTTGAAGGAGTTTCCAGCGATATACTCCGATACCCACTCTGCTGTTGCCTGTTCGGAAAGCCCCAGCGGAACCGGGCCAAAACCGTAGAACCGGTCTGGCGCGACCTGGATAGCCTGATTCAGCTCCAGAATGGTGTCTTTCATTTTTGATATTCGTGCTTCGGGAGAATAGCTGCCGGACAGGAGTTGGTACAGCACTTGCATTTCCGCGCCGATTGCTTCTAAGGTTGCAGCTGCGGCCCTTTCAACATGAGGGATCGTTGTGAATAGAATCGCTTTGTCCACTCCAGCATCATTCATTTTCTGAATCTGCATGGAAGTGGGGAGCATAACGTGTTGGTGGCTGTCTACAATCATGGTTTTCATTCCTTTCCTTGCCCTGATATGGCGTAATTAAGCATAGCACAGGCAGGAAAAGCGAACAAGAACGCACTTTTTTGATATGTGGTGTCTTTTTTGATACCGCACTATGGAGGAAAACTTATGGCAAAATCAATCGCTGTTACGGAACAATGCCCAATGGAAATTGGCCTCAATGTTTTAAGCGGAAAGTGGAAACTGAAAATCTTATGGCAGGTTTCAAAAGGGGCAGTGCGGTTCAACGAATTGCAGCGGCGTTTAGGGAAGATCACCACCAAGACCTTGACACAGCAGCTCCGAGAACTGGAAGAACAAAAGATACTTGCGCGAACGGTTTATCCTGACAACCCGCCAAAGGTCGAGTATACCTTAACAGACCTCGGACAGTCCATTCACCCCGTTTTGAAGTCTTTGTGCGATTGGGGAACAGCTTACCAAGCCGCCATACCACCAATCAACGATTCGGGCGAGCCTCTTACAGATGCCGCAGATTGACACGGTACTCCCGCAACGCCGCTTCATCAGCGGTTTCGATTAGATGCTCCAAATATCCGATCAGCTTTTCCTTGTCTGCGGGAAGGTGGCCGCGAACCTGTATCAAATTGGACGCACCATCTGTCACGATCCGGGTGTCAATGGTCAGATTTTCAATGAGGGCTTTCAGTTCTGCCAGCTTTTCAATTTCCCCTTCCTCTTTCCAGTTGCCGCGCTGGATTTCCTGGTACAGTTCAGAGGTCTTATAAATCGTCAGCATAGAGGATTCAATGATTTGCGGGTGAAGCTGGTTGAAAAGCTCCGCGCTGGTCTTTGCACCGATTTCGCCCCGGCCAGCGCCGGAAATGCCGGTGAGATAGAAGAAATTGTAGCTGATGCCAGCGGCCTCTAACTTTCTGCACTGTTCAAGGACATCACTGGCCCGGAAGCCCTTGTTCATAAAGGCCAGCGCCTCGTCATCTCCCGTTTCAACGCCAAAGGTAAGCCCGTTATACCCCAAAGCGCGAAGCTCCTTCAGTTCATCCACGGTTTTGTTAGTAACGTCGGTGATTCTACCGAAGCAGCCAATGGACGAATAGTTGGGACAATACTTTTTCACCATCTGGGCCAGTGTTTTCAGTTTGTCAGTGGTCAGAACAAAGGGATTTGCGCCGGTGAAGAAAACCCGGAACCAGGGTGCGTCCTGGCAGTAGCGGCTCACCGCAGCCAAATCTTCCTCCACCTCGGACGGCGGGGACATTCTGAACTTGAAAGGCAAATCCTCGTATAGCGTACAGAATTTGCAGGAGTGGTGTGTGCAGCCCGCAGTAACTTGGATCAGCAGGGACGCGGCCTCATAGGGCGGACGCCAGATTGTTCCATCAAAGTGCATAGATCATATCTCCTTTTCAAAATCAATCAGGAATTTCCTGTTGCCATTATGGTACAATCGGCGGCAGACAAATTCAAGTACGCAACTTTTTTAGTAGTAGTATTTTTTTCTGTACTAATACTAATTTTGTGGCCTACATTGATTTTGAAATTGAGATGGTATATACTACCTGCAAGACCATGAAGGGAGATATGGCTATGGCTGGGAATAAATTTCAAACGCAGGATATGATGGCCCGCTGTGTTCCAATGACCAGCGTACAGGCTGTCTTGGGAGGTAAATGGAAAATCCTGATCTTGTGGTACATCGCGTTCTATAAAGTGCAACGCTTTGGTCAGCTCATGCGCCGTCTGGACGGGATTACCCAATCCTCATTGACAAAGCAGCTCCGTGAATTGGAGCAAGACGGATTTTTGCACCGTGAGATTTACAAGGAAATTCCCCCCAAGGTGGAGTATTCCTTAACGGAGCTGGGGCAGAGCTTCACCCCGATTTTGAACCAAATGATGATATGGAGCGAGGCGCATCTTTGTCCGCCTGACTATATCAATCCTTTTGGAGAAGATAGAACATTGCCTGAGTAATTTGTGAACATAGAGTTATCCAATTCGGAAATTTTGGCCGTCAAACAGCAGCTTCATTCTATCGGCATTTCCGATTTTTGAAAGCCTCGCTATGTTTTCAAAGTCAAATAAATAGGCCACTGTTTTCATTAAAAATGCGTGTGTGACAACAAGGATGTTGCTGCCATCAGGATAGACCGATCCTACGGATATAAGCAGTTCCTTTAGCCGTTTGCTTATCTGCTCAAAGGTTTCTGCCATTCCAGTGGTGTCATGCTGTTTGATGGCCGTAGCGACTTCCGGGAGCCGTTTGTTCATTTCAGAAAAGGAGATACCTCCCAGCCATTCCGACACACGCTTGATGAAGATGCTATTCTGTTCTGCCTCCATGATACCAAGACACCATTCCCGCAAGCGAGTGTCCTGATGTATTGGAATATCAGGCTGGCTATTTTCTTCTAACACCAGCCGAGCAGTATAGAATGCCCGGTATGTGTCGCTTGTGTATGCTGCTTGAAATGCAACGGAAGATAGGGCCTTTCCCAACTCCTTTGCCGCTTGCTTTCCTGATGCGGTCAAGGGGGAGTCAGCCCATCCCTGCGCCCGGTCAAGTTGATTTAACAAGGTTTGCCCGTGGCGAACGATATAAAAAGTAATCATATTTCCCCTGTAATATTAACTGGATGTATCTCCGATGTGCAAAATTTACTGATGTGCCCGAATATATTCAGCCTTGACTTTATCAATCGTTTTCCCGCCAATACCAAAATTCTTATCAGGCACTTCTTTGATCGTGGTAACAAAAAACTCCTGCGGTACTTTCATAATTTCGGAAGATACTTCCGTCAACCGCTTTATCAGTTCCTCTTTTTGGGCGTCTGATAAATTCCCGCTTTCAACCGTGATATAGGGCATATTATCTCTCCTTTTCGTTTTGTTGCATTTATGTCAGGAACAGAATTTGTGTTATACATGGCCTCCATGATTAAACATTTTCCATTCCTCAGCATACGTTATGTCTTGATGCAACGGCTCTTTCAAAATTTTTTCGTAAAATGCTAATTTGCTTTGTGTTAAAGCCAATGCCTTTTGTAAATCGGCTATTTGCCCCATGATATTTTCTATATGCTCTTGAACCATCTCATAACGCTGTTCAAGCGTCTTTCCGCCTTGTATCAATAAAGAAACATATTCCTTGATAGATTGGATTGGTATATTAGCCATACGCATACATTGGATCATCCGAATCCATTCAATATCTTCATCTGTGTATTGTCTATACTTTTGGACATTTCTTTTTACTGGCGGCAATAAACTTTCTTTCTCGTAATATCTTAACGTTGCGGTAGAAAGGCCAGTGATCTCCGCAGCCTCCTTTGCTGAATACATTTCAAATCCCCCATTCACTTTGTAGAATAAGCTATGAAGCGCACTTCAAAGCAAGAGGAATTATACCATAAGACAAAAATTTTTTTGAACTTTCTTAAAAACAGCACCAGGAGGACGCCCCCCTGGTGCAGTTAGTCGGTTTACAGGCTTTCGTAGGAAACCAGCTCCCTTACCGGGATTCGTGTCTGACTGTGCCGCTCCGGGTCGGTGAAGTTCTCCCCAGCATAGCCGACTACCAGGATATTGACCGGCTCCAGATTGGCGGGGAGGTTAAACTCCCGGCGCAAAACATCAGGCTTGAAGTAGCACACCCACACGCTACCCAGACCCAGCTCTGTGGCTTGGAGCATCATGTGGTCGGTCAGAATGGAAGCGTCAATATCGCCGGTCTGCTTCT
>OFHN01000288.1_pt1 | contig 48748 bp, 40 predicted proteins | sample 1521321 | NCBI WGS metagenome assembly OFHN01 (sample SAMEA3504130, study PRJEB24116) | mouse gut metagenome | biome: mouse gut; feature: mouse-associated habitat; material: faeces | place: Denmark | collected 2011
TGTCTCTGTCTCTGTCTCTGTCTCTGTCTCTGTCTCTGTCTCTGTCTCTGTCTCTCATAGGATATCTTATTAAACCTACTTTGTCAATAGGTTTATTGGTATATTAATATACTAACCTTTTACCAATAATAGGAAATAATGTTTATCAGCATGAGCTTTTATATTGCGAGATAAATGATATGCATAGATATAGTGTTGAAGAGGGTCAGCTTAAAGGATATAATGATAATATCCTATATATTATCGGAGAAATAAGAAAGAAAGGATGGTTTGAGATGGAATCTGAAGATAAAAAAATAAATGATTTAGAAATGGCCAAAAAGCGTACCCACAAGATTTTGATTACAGATATGGCTATCGAAAAAGTGCCGTTAATTAAGTATAGAGAGATCCCTGAAAGTGAATATTTAATGTTGCAGGAATTGGCAAAGGAAGTATTGATGGTTTCTAAAAATGAGAATGATTCTAATGAGGTGGCACTTACCTATAGCCTCGATTATAGAAATCTGATTGCCGAAGGAAAAGAGTTTATGGGAGTTGCTTTAGGGGATGAACATTCGGTTGATCCTTGCATGAATACAGTAGCATATCATTTGATAGCGACTTCTATTCAATGTGTTGTTATTGTACTTCATAATCATCCATCATTATCGAAATTCTCATTGGAAGATGTAAAATTTTTTCTTAGCAATAGAACTGTTAAAATGATGGTAGTAGTTACAAACTTGGGAAATATTTCATATCTTGTAAAAAAACAAAATTATAACCACAAAAAAGCGATAGAAATATATAATCACTCGGTTAGTGTCCATAACAAAGGAAATAATCTACATGATTATCAGAAGGCTGTATTCTGTTTTCTTTCCAATTGTTACGAAGCGAATATTGTATACGAAGATCGTTAGGAGGTGTTAATATGGCAAAAAAAGCTATTTTGAGTGAGAAATTAGAAGATAATAAGGCTGCTGCTGAATGGGGGATCAGACAGGCAGAATTAATCAAAAAAAGTGAAGATATAACACGGAGATTAGCAGAAAAATATATACCTATTATTCTATCGCGTAATGAAAGGAACAATTAGCAGTCAAAAAAGCCGACTTCGGCCATAGATCCCGTGGAGGAATCAAGGCTGTTTGAGTAAATCTACGAGTATTCCCGTGAAAAAACAGCGGTCATCGTGACACACAGGATGGCCCTTGCAAAATTGGCGGACCGGGTACTGGTCATGAAGAACGGAAAAATAGTGCAGGACGGAACACATAAACAGCTTAGTCTTGGTCTAAACCTTTGCTGCAAAAGGACTCAGCTGGAAAAAGACTTAGCTGCACAATGACCACTTATAAACCATGCATGTACAGAAACAGAAATGAGGCTTACCATGATCTCAACCAAAGGAAGATACGCCCTGCGTGTGATGCTCGACCTCGCACAGCAGGATCCGGACCATTACACACCGTTAGACGAAATTGCCACCCGACAGGGAATCTCCAAGAAATATCTGGAGATCATCTTAAAGGTCCTTGTCCGGGAGAAGCTGCTCAAGGGTCTTCGCGGCAAAGGCGGCGGTTACAGGCTCACACGCACCCCACAGGAATACACCGTCGGCGAAATCCTCGAACTGACAGAAGGTTCCCTCGCCATCACCGCCTGCCTGCAGGCCGACGCGGAAATCTGTGAGAAAGCGGACACCTGTATGACGCTGCCCATGTGGAAACAATTTGACAGGATGGTGCATGATTTCTTTTACCACATTACACTGGAAGATCTTTTGCAGGGAAATATCGGCAACACGACACACAGATGTCATGTTTAGTATGCTAAGATTCCTGTAAAGTCAAAGACCCCGCGGCAGACGACAGGGTATCAAAATTCCAGCACAGCAAGCTGCTGGGTATTTGACCCCGCGGCAGTCGCCAAATATCCATGCAGGCATGGCTACCTGGCTCGTTGCTTCGCGGGAATAAAACATCTGCAAAGGAGCGGTCTCTATGAGATACCAATGGATCGACGAATATCTACTGAACAAGCGAAGTGTTACCAAAGACCTGCAAAGCGACTGGAACTGGATCCGCTATCATATCGGCGGCAAAATGTTTGCCGCTGTCTGCCTGGATTCGGACGACAAACCATACTATATCACCCTGAAGCTGGAACCCGAAGAAGGGAATTTCCTGCGGCAGCAGTTCGAAGACATCCTGCCCGGCTATTATATGAATAAACAACACTGGAACTCTGTGAAGCCGGACGGCGAAGTTCCCAACGATCTGTTAAAAGATCTGCTGGACAAGTCCTACCACCTTGTTCTCAAAAGTTTCAGCGGAAAGAAACAGCGGGAAATCCTGGGCTTAAGCTGCTGTGGTTCTGACTGCAGTGCATGCAGCTGTTTCGGCTCCATGTGTCAGGGCTGCAACGCTGCAAACGGTAAAGTCTTCCATGCACCGGCAGGCAAAGCCTGCCCCATTTACAGTTGCTGTGTACAGAAGCATAAATTCGCCACCTGTCTGTCCTGTGACAGCCTGCCATGCGACATCTGGCGCGGCACAAAAGACCCCGCCCTTTCCGAACAGCAATTCGAGGCTACCATCCAGGAACGTGTCAACAATCTGAAAGGAAAATAGAGGAAAACCCATCCATGGCATTTGATTACAAGAAAGAATACAAAGAGTTCTATCTGCCTCCCAAAACACCCGGCATCATCGACATTCCGGAAATGAATTATATCGCCGTCAGAGGCAGCGGTGACCCCAATGTGCCAGACGGCTCCTACAAAACAGCGATCGGCCTTCTGTACGCCATTGCTTTTACGATCAAAATGAGCTATAAGGGCAGTCACAAGATCGACGGCTATTTCTCCTATGTAGTTCCGCCGCTGGAGGGCCTCTGGTGGCAGAATGGATGTGACCGGATTGACTACTCTCATAAGGAAGATTTCGAGTGGATCTCCATGATCCGCCTGCCTGAATTCGTGACCAGAGAAGAATTCGACTGGGCCATCCGCGAAGCCTCTGAGAAGAAACAGAAAGATTTCTCCACAGTGGAATTCTTCCCCTACCGGGAAGGCCTCTGCGTACAATGTATGCACATCGGCAGTTATGACCATGAACCCGCAACCATAGAGAAAATGGAACTGTATGCCGCCGAAAACGGCTACACTGTCGATATTTCCGATACACGCTTTCACCACGAGATCTACTTAAGCGACCCCAGAAGGGCCGCCGAAGAGAAGCTGCGGACCGTGATACGGCATCCTGTCAAATAACGACTACACAGACAAGCCCCGCCCCAGGCAAAGAAACACCGGCCTGGAGCGGGGCATTTCCATACAGAATCTACTCCTCTGTACAGTACATTACCCTGCAGCTTTTTTACAGAATCTTCTGGGCCTTGTAAACAGATTAACCGTTCCTCTGGTCCGCAGAAGTTCACCGATAAACCCGGTCTTGTCCACATAGTAAAAATTTTCCGTATGAAACTCTCTGAAAAATTCAACTCCGATCGGAAGTTTTCTCTTCTCTGCCATGCGACTGCACACTCCTTTCCGAAGTCTTTTCCGCTCTTATAATTATATCATACCATCTTCGTATCCTCCTGTACTATAATTTTTTAAAATATTTTGCCTTAAAACATTGACAAAACCCCTGCGAATGTTGTATTATTTTAGTTGTTCGCAAATCGAAGCGTGGCTCAGCTTGGTAGAGCGCTGCGTTCGGGACGCAGAGGTCGCAGGTTCAAATCCTGTCGCTTCGACGATTAACGGAGACTTATCACAGTCTCCGTTTTGTTTTTTTCTGACTTCCAATTTTATTTCAGACATTGACATTCTTTTATTTTCAGATTATAACTATTTATGGAAACGGAGGGGATATTATGGAATCATATGAAATTTTAAGAGATCTTGCGATCATTCTGCTCTTTGCCAAGTGTTTCGGCATTCTCGCAAGGAAATTTAAGGCTCCGCAGGTTGTGGGCCAGATCATCGCCGGGCTGTTAGTCGGGCCATGCGTGTTCGGCTGGATCTCGCAGACCGATTTTATCACGCAGATGGCGGAAGTGGGCGTGATCATATTAATGTTTTCTGTAGGACTGGAGTCCGACTTGAAGGAACTGATCAAAACAGGCCCGGTGGCGTTTATGATCGCCTGTGCGGGTGTATTTGTTCCGCTCGTCCTGGGAGCACTTCTGTATATGGGCTTCTACGGCATGGCACCCTGGGGCAGTGAGAATTTCTATAAGGCGGTCTTCATCGGTACGATTATGACGGCGACCAGCGTCAGCATCACCGTCGCCTCGCTGCAGGAACTGGGTAAGATCAAGAGTAAGGTAGGCACCACCATCGTCAGCGCCGCCATTATTGACGACGTGATCGGTATCATTGTCCTGACCTTCGTCATCGGCTTCAAGAGCCCGGATTCGAACCCGCTGATGGTCATTGTCAAGACCGTCGCCTTCTTTGCGGTAGCGATCGTGGGCGGATTTCTTTTCTACAAGATATTCCTCACGCTGGATAACCGCTATCCGCACACGAGGCGTGTGCCCATCATCGGCGTGGCTTTCTGTTTTGCCCTGTCCTATATCGCAGAGAGATATTTCGGCATAGCAGACATTACGGGAGCTTATGTGGCGGGCGTTATCCTGTGCAGCTTAAGCGACAACGAATACATAAAGCGCAAGGTCGATGTCAGTTCGTATATGTTCTTCGGCCCGGTCTTTTTTGCCAGCATCGGTTTAAAGACCACTTTCAACAGCATGAACGGCAGACTCTTTGCCTTCTGTATCTGTTTCGTGATCGTGGCGCTTCTGGCCAAGATCATCGGCTGCGGACTGATCGGCAGACTGTGCAAATACAATATCGCCGATTCCCTGAAGATCGGCGTCGGCATGATGACCAGAGGAGAGGTTGCCCTGATCGTGGCGCAGAAGGGTCTGGCCGCCGGACTTTTGACGGCAGATTACTTCACCGCCGTCATCCTGCTGATCCTTGTATCTTCGATCGCGACGCCTATCATCCTCAAACTGCTCTATTCCCGGGATGAGAAAAAGGGTATCGTGCATGTTTAAAGACTGAACGCATTGCAGGCTGTCATCATTCGTAAGCTGCAATCATTACAAAGAAGGGATTCATAACCTGCGATGATCCGTCGGTTATGAATCCCTTTTTACATACTGTTCTTATAAGATCTGTCATTTTTACGAAGTCTATAATACCTTCTTGAGCTCTTCTACCAGCTGTTCCTTCTGTACGGCTCCTACGATGGTCGCCACATCCTTACCCTGCATAAAGATCTTAAATGTAGGGATCGACATAACACGATACATTCTCGCAAGCCCGTCCTCATCATCGATATTGCACTTACCGACCTTAACCTTACCGTCGTATTCCTCTGCCAGCTGCGCCACGATGGGAGCCATCATCTTGCAGGGCCCGCACCAGTCCGCGTAGAAATCCACCAGCACCGGGATATCGGCTTCCAGCACTTCCTTTTCAAAATCAGCTGTCGTAAATTTGTGTTCCATAGTTCTCTTCCTCCTTCTTCATACGTCTGACGTATTGTTCCATAATTTGTATTAAATATTGATCTGCTATGATCTATTATCTGCCGGTTTCGCATGATACTATACCCATAATACGATGTCCGGACTGATACCCGAACCGATGTCATGAAGACACTGTCCCTGGAAAATTCTGCCATGCTGCCTATCCGGATCCGGCTGTCTGATCAGAATATAACTGTGTGCCAGCATTTACCTGGCGATCACATACTTGTAGATCGGATTACCCAGCGCCGAAAACTTCTCCTCATATTCCGTCATCACATTGCCGACAAGCATCTTCCCATCGTGGTGCAGATCCTCCGTCATCTGCAAAAGCCGCCAGCCTGCAGGCTCCAGCTCTTCCAGCGCAAACCGGAACAGATCTTTATTGTCCGTCTTAAATTCGATCACACCATCTCTTACCAGTATCTCATCGTATCGCTTCAAAAATTCACGGGATGGCAGTCTCCGCTTCGCATGCCTGTCCTTCGGCCACGGATCAGAGAAATTTAAATAAATCCGCTCCACCTCTTCCCTGCCGAACACGTCCGCGATCTCCTCCGCCTCCATCCGGATAAAATACAGGTTCGGCAGCGGATCCGTCTCCATCTTCTGGATACCGCGCAGCAGCACGCTGGAATATTTCTCGATGCCCACATAGTTGATCTCCGGATGCATTCTTGCCAGATCCATGATGAATCTGCCCTTGCCCATGCCGATTTCGATCCGCAGCGGATGATCATTGCCGAACAGCTCTCTCCACCTGCCTTTATATTCCTGCGGTTCGTGCACTACAAACCTGCTCTCTGCGATCATTTCTCTCGAACCGGTTATGTTCCGCAGTCTCATGCCTGTACCCCCATGTCAATTTTAAAACTTCATCTTTACGATAACAAAATTATACCCATATTTCTTTACAGCGTCAAGAACAGGAGTTTCTGCATTCTTATAAAACTCACAGGAATCATTAAAAATTTGTATTTTTTGTGAAAAAGCTACTGTTTTTTTCTAAAATAGTGTATCATAATAAACAGTTCATTTTTACCTCTGCGTGGATATTGCTGGCTGTGCCTGCAATATCCCTGAATGCGTAATGGAAGTTTACTTCCAGACTTGAATCAGTAAATCATACGTCCACTCGCGTTATAACGCATAAACCAGGCATTTTTGAAATATACTTGTATATTATTCGTTTATTTTTTAGAAAGGTTAGACTCCTATGTTTTTATCATATATCAGGACAGGATGCCGAAAGGCAGCCTCTTTTCTGTTTGCTGCGGTTATTGTCTGCTGTGGTGCCGGCAGCGGCCGGACAACGGTATATGCCGCTTCTCTGGAAGAGCTGGAACTGGAGCAGGAAGCCCAGAAAGCCCTTCCCGTTGAATCCAATGACATCGACAACTGGCCAGCCGGCCCTGTGACAAGCGCACAGTCCGCCATTCTTATGAATGTGGACACCGGCGCTGTTTTGTATGCCAAAAATATCCATAAGAAATCTTTCCCTGCCAGCACCACGAAGATCCTCACCTGTCTGATCGCCATGGAGCAGGGCAATCTTGACGACACGGTCACCTTTTCCAACGAGGCGGTATTTTCCGTACCTACGGACGGCTCCAACATGGGCATGGATGTAGGGGAATCCATCACCCTGGAGCAGTGTCTCTATGGCATTCTCGTAGGTTCCGCCAACGAAGTTGCCAATGCGGTAGGGGAGCATATCGCCGGTTCCATCGACGGCTTTGTCGATCTGATGAATGAACGTGCTGCCGAACTCGGATGTACGGACAGCCATTTCATGAACACCAACGGTCTGCACGACGACAACCACTATACCTCCGCCTACGATCTGGCGCTCATTTCGTCTGCTTTTTTCAGAAATGATATGCTCTGCAAGATCGGTAACACGGCCCGCTATGAGTTTACGGCCACCGCTACGCAACCCGACGATTTCATCCTCAAAAATAAGCACCGGATGATCACCGGAGAAGTGGTCTACGACGGCGTACTGGGTGGAAAGACCGGTTATACGGACGACTCCCGGCAGACTCTCGTCACCTGTGCGGAGAGAAACGGTATGCGTCTTGTCTGTGTCGTTTTCCGGGAAGAAACGCCCAACCAGTTTACGGACACGATGGAATTGTTTGATTATGGTTTCAACAATTTCCAGATCATGAACATTGCCGAGAACGAAAAGAAATACCAGCTTGAACCGTCAGGTTTCCTGCAGACGGGCAATGATATTTTCGGCAGTTCCAAACCGATTCTGTCGATCGATACCAAGAGCAGCGTGATTGTTCCCAACACGACCACTTTTGACAATCTGGAATCTACCATCGATTACAATATATCCGGAGGTAACCGTATCGCACAGATCAAATATTCATATCATGATACCTATGTGGGAAGCGCTTATCTGGAGCTGGCGGCTGACAGTACCTCGCCTTATGAATTTGACACGAACCCGAATTCCACCGATGTGAGCGTGGAAAGAATAGAAGAGCCCGGACCGGAAAAAGATCCGGCCCAGGCCAACACTATCTTCATCAACGTAAAAACAGTTTTAATTTGTATTCTTGTCGTCGCTGCCGTCATCATATTGCTTTTCGTCCTGCGCGCGCTTGCCATCAACAACCAGAATGCCAAACGCCGTCAGAATCGTGTGAAAAGAAAGCAGAGACGCAGAGACAGACTCCGCTCCGAATTGGATGATTTTGATTTCTAATTCAATGATCTGCTATTGATCTTTCAGACTCTTCTTATATTCCTTTGACTTCTTCTGCTTATCACGGATGGCCTCCACTTCGGCCTCCGTGATAAACTTCTCTGTCTTCACAACATATACCATTTTTTCCTCAGATTTGCGCATACGTACTTTCGATTTCATATAACCATGTCTGTCACAGTAAGACACGCAATAATAATGCTTTCCGTTGGGTGTAAACCAGCGGATCTTCCGGCGAAGGTTCCTGCGGCACAGATAACATTTTGTACTGCTTACCGTTCTGTCCTCCATGGCTTCTGCCTTGTCGGCAAATCCCCGGGAGATATATTTGACATACGAATCAAATTGGACATGGATCTCCGACTTCTTATCCCTGGGAATATGAAAGACATCGAAGGAATAATTCTTAAGTACATCCTTCTCGATCAGTGCCAGTACCTTCGCAGTGTAGTAAGCATCACTGAAGGCACGGTGAAAAGGAATATCCTTCTCGATCTCAAGGCAGTCAATGGCATGCTCCAGCGTCCTTCTCGATTTCTTATCCTCGAAACCGATACTGAACAGTTTCTGCACATCCAGAAAACGAATAGGTCCGTCTGCCAGCGGCTTCATACCATAATATCTGAGGTTTCTCTGCAGTTCTGTCAGATCCATGGCACCCCAGGTGCAGAAAATATAATCCTCCCCGCACCACTCAAAAAATCTCTCCGCCACTTCCACGAAGGGACGCCCGTGTTCCAGCTGCTCCATCTGTAAATGAATCAACTTCCTTGTGATATGGTGCATCTCATGATATACCTGCGGCTTTATCAGCTCCGAAAACTCGTCGATCATCTGCCGTCCACTGTTTAACTTGATCGCACCGATCTCAACAATCTCGAAAGGGAGAACTTTCGACTCCTCCTCTTTGCCGTCGCTGCTCTGATTCCATTCCAAATCCAATATAATATAATTCATGTAACTCTTTCCGATCTCTGACTTCCTTATTCTCTAATCTCCAAATCCTCTCTGGAATACCCGGCATTTACTCTTTCTTACTGCCGTGAATGATCTCGCCAAGTGTCCTGTACAGCTTATCAACCTCCACCGGCTTGGACAGATGTCCGTTCATACCACATTCCACAGACTTCTTCAGATCATCGTCAAATGCATTGGCCGACATGGCGACAATCGGTATCGTACGGCAGTCTTCCCGCTCCATGCTCCTGATCGTGCGGGTAGCTTCCAGACCGTCCATGATCGGCATCATGATATCCATCAGGATCACATCGTAAGTACCCGGCTCGGTCGTCCGAATACGCTCCACCGCTTCCGAACCGTCATAGACACAGTCCACCGCAAATCCCCGCTCCTCCAACAGTGTCAGGGCGATCTCCGCATTCAACTCATTGTCTTCCACTACCAGGATCCGGCAACCCTCAAAGGTAATCTCCTCCTCCTGTTCCTGCATTTCCACATTTTCGCCAAGTTCCAGCGGGATAGTGAAACTGAATATGCTGCCTTCTCCCGGTTCGCTTTCCAAATTGATATTGCTGCCCATCATCTGCACCAGACGGCTGCTGATAGAAAGCCCCAGGCCCGTTCCCTGCTGTTTGGACGGATTTTTATCTACCGCCTGCTCAAAAGAACGGAATACTCTCTTCTGATCTTCTTTCGCAATGCCGATACCCGTATCCCGCACCGCAAAGTAAACAATCGCTTCCTCTCCGATCTTCTCCACTTCCCGCACCGTCAGCGTCACCTTCCCCTTTCTGGGGGTAAATTTCACTGCATTGCCCAGCAGATTGATCAGTACCTGACTGATGCGCATCTTATCTGCCACGAACCAGTAATGCTCCACTTCTATATCCAGCACAAAATCTATCTCTTTGACTGCTGCCTGCGTCATGATCAACTCCCTGATCGTATCCAACATCTCATGCAGATCAAAATTAAGCGGTTCCAGCTTCATCTTTCCGCTCTCGATCTTGGACATATCCAGGATGTCATTGATCAGGCCCAGCAGATAATTGGAAGAAGACTGTATCTTCTGCAGACAATCCATGATCCTGTCCTGACTCTGTTCCTGTTGCAGCGCAATAGCCGTCATACCGATAATACCGTTCATAGGTGTGCGGATCTCATGACTCATGCGGGACAGGAAATCGGACTTCGCCTTGCTGGCAATATCATGCTGTTGCTGTGTCAGCTGACTCTGGATCACTCTCCCCAGCTCTGACAGATTCTGATACTCCTCGGTATTATTAAGCAGCTCCTGCCCAATCCCAAGGATACAGATATTCCCCATATAATCCCCGTTATCATACATGGGCAGGACAATGCCGTGCCTGCCCGGAGAAATACTGAGAAACCGGCAGACCAGCTCATCACAGCTGTCCTCCTCAGACAGATACCGCAGTTCCTTCTGTCCAAGCCATTTAAAGAAGATCTCCCGTTCCTCCATCTTATATTGTCTGACATTCTCCGTCACTGTTTTGCCATCTTTATGCCACTGGTAATCCAGATAGTTGGAATTAAAATCATCCCGCAATATGGAGATCAGCACATCATCCGCACCATAAAATCTGCCGATCTTACAGATGATCAACATCATCTGTGCCGGGAAATCAGCCCCCTTGCCAAACAGATTAAGCGCTAAAGACCCCAGGCTCACATCCTCCCCGTAATCCATCGTACTGATATCCCGTCCCAGCAGCGCCGGCAGCTCCTCACGCTTCTCCTTGGGAATATCCTCGTAGAACAGATATCCTTTCGTCACACCCGGCACCACGAAATCCTGTGACAGCTTTGCCATGCAGATCAGCCTTTCACTCGTCTCTTCCCCCTGTGCACAGGCAATACCCGCGCGCACATCCACATTGAACATTTCACCTTCAAAGCTGACGGCAATCTTATTCAGAAGATTCTTTACAAAAATCCTGGCTTCCTCTCTCGACCGTTCTTCCAGCCAAACCGTAAACTCGTCGCCATCGAGACGCATTGCTACGATCCGCCTGTCATCCTGTTCCTCAAGCTCCCTGCAGCAGCTGATTGTCAGGCCACCCATCTCCTCCAGGATCATATCGCCAAAAACAATACCGTTTTTCTCATTAATCTCCTTCAGTCTATTCAAAAGCAGATTAACCATAATACCGGCAGGCCGTGTCTTCCGGCATTCCTGTATATATTTGATACCGGCACTGAAACAGTAAAGCCCGGTAATCACATCCGTAGAATTCTTTCTAAGCTGCTTCTCCTCCCGTTCTTTCTGTTCCTGTATATCGCGGATACTGCTCACAATCTTGCGGCGCACACCGTCAGTATCATAAACTGCTTTCCCATAAAAAGCTACCCACCTGTACTCCGTATCGGAAGGCCCTTTCATTCGAAACTCCACAAAAAGCTTATCCCTCTTGCTCTGCAGTTCACGGACAACCGCAGCACGATCCAGCTCGTAGATATATTCCGGATCGATAAATCCGCTCTCAAACTCTTCGCACTGCCATTGTCCACTCATCGTCTCGTGATTCACAATATCCAGCATGTGACTCTGAATATCATACGAAAAGAACACGTCCTTGCTTGACTCCAGTGCTACCCGGTAGCGTTCCTTTTCCTCCAGAAGAATATTTTCCGCTTCTTTCTGCCTGTTCGTCAGCTCCTTTACCACATCATAAAGTGCATCCACCTCCAGAATGTTAGAGGGCTTAAATTCCTGCAGCCCCTCATTACCCCTGCTGATACACTGCATCAGATCCTGTACCGGTCTGGTCAGATGCTTCACCAGGAAATAAATACCAACCACCCCAAACATCAACCCGATCATCACCGCCACGACCATCCACAGATAAAGCTGACGACTGATGCCAAATAACTCTTCTTCCGTATTCAGACCAAGAAGTACCCACTCCGTATGTTCATAAGGTACGTTGTTGCTGTAAAGTTTTAACGGACAGACCACCGCGTGGATCTTTTGCTTATTCAGTCTGGCCTCATGTACCATCGACAGATTATCATGTCTTGTTTCCTGCAGTACAAAAGCCTCGTCCATAGAACGAACCAGATCAAAGAGAACGCCCTTGCCCACCAAAGGAATATAGCTGTCATCTTCATTCTTCACCGCCAGCATATATCCCGACTGCTGAGAAGCATTCAACTCTGCCACCGGAAAATAATCCGCGAACCTCTGCTCGGAAATCTCCACACCCAACACGCCATATACCTCACCCTCATGGCGAAGAGGCAGAGAATACGTGATCATCCGATAAGGATCCGTCGTCGTCTTTTCCAGGGAAAAAGGCATGGACCAGTATCCCAGATTGTTCGTCTGTGTATCCGGGTACGCCGCCCCCGCTTTCCACGGTTCGTAGAAAAATCTGTCGGCTTCATTTATCCCTTCACCATCCATATGAAAACGTGTCGTCCAGGCCGTATCAAGAGGAATACTCCACTCCCTGGACAGATGCTTACTCCCCCGCTCCAACAACAGATCCGTATAATTGGCCGGGTTGATATCCGGATCGGAATCTCTGATAAAGAACCCATCGTAATCAGCCTTCGCCTGCATATCTTCCCCGGCCAGAATCACAAAGATACCCGTCGTGGTACTGCCCTGCAGCATATTAAGGCATTCTGGAAAAAGCTGTTCCAACAGCTCACCCTTCATCTCATCGGAATTCAAAACATTTTTGATCTCTGCATTCTTATCGGTCAGAAACTGCTGCAGTATTTTATCAAGCACTTCTTCCTGCTCACAGACAGCAGCCCAACGCTGAATCATATCGTTCTGCAGGATCACCTTTCTGTTTTCCACAAGACGGTTCATCATCCCGCCGGAATATTCCTGCAGCATCCCCGCAGTCCTCCGAACGATCAACGTACCGATCGTGATCATACTCTGCACCAGCATGATCACGATCAGAGGAATCAGAAAAATCCTGAATATACTTGTTTTTTTCTTTTTACGATTTCTGTCTCCCATTTTACCTCTACCGACTGCCCCTGCAATATCTTCGAATTCATACACGCATCTGTTTCCGTCATGAATCCTGTTTTCCTGTTGCCTCCTTAAGTGCGGCACAAAAAGCTTCGTACCACTTCTCAAAGGCTTCCTCAGATACATACGAAGCAGACGCCTCTTCCAGACTCTTCCCTTCCTCCAAAGCTGCCGCCACTACTGCACGATCCGCAGCCGCCTGGTCTGCAAGATGATATTCCAGCACCTTTCTGGCCGCAGAACCATTCTCAAAACTCTTATTCGTGTATAAAGTCATTCCTTCCATTTCATTAAAGATCGTGGTCAGGCAATCGTAAGTCTTTTGAGCCACTTCCAGCTGATGATCCGCGATCACCTGGTCCAGCTTTTCCACGTTGCCCGCTTCCTTCGTCACCGGCAGATAACCCGACACACAACCGAACTGCAGATTGTTCTCCGCCTCCGTAAACCATTTCAGAAATTCCACTGCCGCATATTCGTGTTTTTCATCAGACTTGCTGACCACCATGCCGGCACCCTGCTGTACCGCATACTGTGCCCCGCCCTCAAAAACGGGAGCCGTCGTCACAATATACTCAATGGCATGGCTACCGTCGTCCAACTCCACCTGATCCGGGAAATACATGGCGGAAGCCGTGGATCCCGTATAGGCGAGCAGATCACCTGTCTTCACATCATCGGACCGGAAAGAACCGTAAGCTCCAAAATATCCCTTCACCATGGGCACATAATAATTCTCCCACAGGCGGTACAATTCTTCTCTGGGTGTATTTAAAGTCAGCTGGCCGTTCTCCACCTGAAAGATCTCCACACCCAGCTGCTGCATACCGATAATAAAATAATTGGCTACCGCATCCCTTCCGTAGAAAGCCATGCCGTCACCTGCCACATCCGGTGTCTGACTGTCTGTCCATTCATAATACATCTGCGACGTCGAAACCACTCCTTCAATCGTCTTCAGGTCCTCCAGTGAAGCACCCGTAGCCGCGGCAAAAGATTCCCAGTCTGTCTTGTTGATCATCATGATCTCCGTAGACTTCGCCGTGGGAAAGATCCGCAGCGTGCCGTCCGCAGCAATACACCCCTCCGCTATGTAAGAATCCACATATTTCTCTAATTCTTCCTTATCCATATACTCGGACAGATTCGCCAGCGCACCGACCTGCTCCACCTCATAAGCCGTATCCGCATAAGAGGAAAAAATATCCGGCATTTCATCCGCTCCTACCGCACCGTTGATGGAATCTCGCACTGCTGTCTCCAGATCGGAAACCGAACCCTGACTGTAGCCCTGCACATAGATTCCTTTCTCCCGACCCACCGAATCATTAAACTCTTCCACCAGCGCATCAAATGCCGCCTGCTGAGATCCGTTGTAATAATGCCATATTGTCAAAGAAACCGGATTACCCGGATCCAGTGGACTTTTCTTCCCACATCCCGTCAAAGAAACCGCCAAAATCCCCACTGCACATAAAGGTGCCACTGCTTTTCTTATATTTTTCATATGCCGTTCGTTCCTTCCGCATTTATCGTAATACTGTTGTTCGTTCCATTGTAGCATACGCTTCCCTTATTTTCAATAAAACTATCCATCGCACCCTGCACGAAAAGCAACAGAAAGAACCCTTTATAATAACAACAGATCAGCCAGGTTAACACGTAACTGTGTAAACCTGACCGATCTGTTGTCATCAAATTATCCTTATTTATTTACTTTTCGTATAACTGCTTGATCCGCTCATCCGCCCATACAACTCTGTTGCGGCCAAACTTCTTCGCATCATACAGCATGGCATCCGCTATTTTCAGATAAAAATCATAAGATTTATCCGCTTCAGGGATTATGGTAATACCGCCAATGCTGACCGTAACCCACTCAGAAACCGACGGATTGTGTGGAATATGAAGATCCTCCACCGCCTGACGGATCGTCTTGATGTATTCAAATACTTTGTCTGAATCATCACCAAGAAGGATTGCCACAAATTCCTCTCCCCCGTAGCGGGCAAAAAAGTCCGTGCTGCGATGCAGATAGGAAGCGATCGTTTTCGCAACGGAGGCAATGACCTTATCCCCGGCCGGATGCCCAAAGGTGTCATTAAAAGATTTAAAGTGATCGATATCAAACATACAGATGGAAAATGGAGTCTGCAGACGGACTGATTCTTTCCATTTCTCGACACTGTACTCGTCATGCCGGCGCCTGTTGGCAATTCCTGTCATCTGATCCGTCTTGGACTGCTGTTCTACCTGTCTGCGGTAATTGTACAGCTTGATATGGGTATCTACCCTGGCTTTAACGATCAACGGACTGAAAGGCTTGCTGATATAATCGACTGCACCCAATGTAAGCCCCCGCTGTTCATGTTCAATGTCCGAAAGCGTGGTGATCATAATAACCGGCACTGTCTTCGTATTACTTTCTTCCTGCAGGATCTTCAATAAAGTAAAGCCGTCCATACCCGGCAGGACAACGTCCAGCAGGATCAGTGAGTAATTACCGGCGCGCGCAAGTTCAAATCCGTCCTCCGCCGACTGCTCAATATCAATATCGTATTCATCACTCAAAATATCTTTCAACTGTGCCACTTGCAGTGGGCTGTCGTCAATGATCAGAATCTTTTCCATATCTTCCTGTTCCTTTCGTAATCTCCATTCAACCTTATATCTTATATTAACACCTGTATACAAAGTTTGCAAACCATTCTGAGATTACTGATCTAACGTGAACCCATTCACGATATCTTCCAGGCTGTCTGCCATTTCCCTGTTTTTCTCCGCCTCGTTCTGGATTTCAACCGCTATATCCTCTGTCCTTTCGCTCTTCCTGACGATTTCATTGATTGCCATGTTGTTCTGACCGGATATATTTTTCACATCCATGACATTGTCGAAGATCTGCGATATGGATGTCTGGAGTCCTCTGACAAAGTCGCTCAGCTTCTCAATATCGTTCTTGATCGCTTCCACTGAGGAGCTGTAATCATTGGATTTCTCGGCGAAATCCCCGAAACTCTCCAGCACCTCTCCTTCCATATACTGCAAGATCGCTGACATACACTGATTTACTTCACCGATGCTGTCATTAGAAGCTTCGCACACTTTCTGAATATGTTCCGCGGTTTCCTTGGATGTCTCCGCCAGCTTGCTGATCTCACCCGCCACTACGGCAAAGCCTCTGCCCATCTCGCCGGATCTTGCCGCCTCTATGGCCGCATTGATGGACAAAAGGTTCGTCTGGTTGGCAATATCCAGAATCGCCGATGCCATGCCGTTGATCTGAGACAGACTGTTCAAATTCTCCAGCGCAGCCCGCACGGAATCCTTCGTCGTCACAAGCTGTTTACTCGTATTCTGTAAAGATGCATTCGCACTCTCCCGCATCTGCTTCGCATCTTCCATGATATCGTCACTGAATTTGGAACTGCTGCGCAGGCTGTCCGCCACATCGCCGATACTGCTGCGCATATTGATGATCTCGCCGTTGATACTCTCGATCGCATTATTAACATGATCGAGGCTGGCGGAAAGCTGCTGTGTCGTACACATATTGTTGGTCACGCACTCCACCAGTTCCGAGGACGTTCCCCGCAGGGATATCGCTTTCTCATTCAGCTTCGTACAGCACACCCGAAGCGTACCCAAAATATGATTCAGCGACTTGATCACCTTGTCGGAAGCCGTAGCCATCTCGCCCAGGTCATCGTTTCTGTCCGCATACTTGTGCACTTCTCCCCTGTCTCTGATATCACAGTTTGCAATCTGGAGCAGCGAACTTGTGATCGGCGACAACGGCTTCATAAAGCGTGAAATTACAAGGTAAGACAATATCATCAGAAAAGCAAGCCCGCCGATACAAAGCGTCAACAGCTCAAATCTTGCCACATTGGCTGTGGCAAAAATCTCATCCGCGCTGTCCGTCAACAGGAAAATCCAGCCTCTGTCGGCAAAATAATGATACGCCGCAATGCTGTCTTCCCCGGCATTCGTATATTCCACATATTCCGTTGCCTGGCTGCTGCCCTGTTTTACCTGACTGATGATATCGAGGACATACTCCTCATCCGCCTTCGCACCGAGCTTTGCATCATCCTCATGGAAAATATATTCCCCGGTCTCTGTATTGATCAGATAGTAACGTGCATTGTCAAGTCCGGCTGTCGGCAGATTGTTCAGCTCTTCCCGCAGTCCGGAAATAAAGATTCCCGCACCCACCAGACCGATGGGTTTGCCTGTTTCATCCAGACAGGCACGATACATGGATACGATCTGTTTCCCGCTTGCCGGTGAAAAGATAAATCCGGCATTATAGACCCCGTCCTCCTCCAGCATGGCATCCTGCAGCTGCTTTAAGGGATCGCCTTCTCTCGTCGTGATACCGACCACATCTTTGTTCGTATGGGCAAGCACATGCGTATCCCATTCACTGGCATAGATGCCTTCCAGCCGGTCAATATCACCGCTGAACTTCTCGGTGTATTTCTGCGCCGCGGCAGCTGCCGACGAATCCGTCGGATGTAAAAGAAGATCTGTAATCTCGCCTGCTCTGCTGTATGCGGTCAGATGACTCTCCGCCTCCCGCACATAACTCTCTATGATCTGCGACCTGTCATCTACGATCGTCTTCATACTGTCGATCGTATTGCTGCGGATATTGCCGGTGATTGTTCTACTCATGAAAATATACAGCACTGCGAATATAACAATCTGAAGTGCCATGATACATGATGTTATTCTGTAAGCAACTTTCTTTTTCTGTCTCATCATTTCAATCTCCTTCAAAAAACCCCTTTATTTTTATAGTTAACAACATTGGAAATAGAAATTTGTTATGTCGTTTACTATATTTAAAGCCGGTGCATCACTTCATTGCCGCCTGCACCGAAATAATCATGTAAGATCTTATACTCCTTATAAAGCCTGTTATATGCCTCCACATGTTCCGGAATCGGTTCAAATTTTATCTCCCCGGTCCTGCCCATCGTGCGCGCCGCCTCATTGACCGTCCCATGACCGCCTGCCTGAATGCCTGCTGCCACCGTCGCATAGACAGCCGCGCCAAAAGCCGAACCCTGGTCCGTAGAACCTGTAAGGATCGTCTTGCCCAGCACATCCGCATAGATCTGCATCATAAAAGGATTCTTACCCACGATACCGCCGCAGGCATAAAGCTTCTTCGCCGTGACGCCGCCATTTGCAAATTCTTCGAAGATGGCCCGCATACCGAAAGCCGTCGCCTCCAGAAGCGCCCGGTAGATTTCTTCCGGCTTCGTCCGCAGCTTCAAACCAAGTATCATACCGGAGAGGTTCGCATCCGCCAGACAGGAACGATTGCCGTTCCACCAGTCCAGCGCGACCAGCCCGCTTTCTCCCGGCAAAAGCCGTGACGCCTTCTCGCTGAGCAGCGTATGTAGTGAGATACCCCGCCCGGCCGCCTCCCTCTCGTAACTGCCCGGCACGCAGTTGTTCACAAACCATTCAAACAGATCCCCGACGGCACTCTGCCCCGCCTCGTAGGCATACAGCCCCGGAAGCACGGCATTCCTGACACAACCGGAAATACCCTTTATATAGGATAACTTCTCGGAACACAACAGCATACAGCAGGACGTCCCCAATATCATCAGCGCCTGATCCGGCCCGTCGATACCGGCGGAAGGCACTGCCACATGGGCGTCGATCAGGGAAGCCGCCACCGCTGTTCCCGCTTTCAGCCCCAGTCTGCCGGCGGCTTCCTCTGTCAGCCTGCCCGCACACTCGCCGACCTGCACCTCTCTCCCTTTGAGCTTTTCCTCCAGGGAAAAAAGAAGCGGATGCAGCATTCCCAGAAATTCCTTCGCAGGATAGCCGTCTTCCTCGTTCCACAAAAGTTTGTATCCTGCATGACACATACAGCGTGTCACTTCTCCGGTCAGCAGATAGACAAGATAATCGCTGACCTCCATGAAATTGTCCGTGGCCGCATATACTTCCGGCGCTTTCCCGGCAATCTCCATAAGTTTAGGCAGCATCCACTCCGCATTCACCTTACCGCCGCAGCGCATCAGGAATTTCTCCCCGCGCTCTTTGGCCAGCGCCGTAATGCGGTCCGCCTCTGCCTGCGCGCCGTGATGCTTCCACAGCTTCAACTGCGCATGAGGATTCTCTGCAAACTGCTCTGTCCTGCCGAGCGGCCGGCTATCCTGCATAAGCGGCAGAAAGGTGGAAGAAGTGGCGTCAATACCGATTCCGATCACATCATCCGGCCGACAGCCCGCTTTCTCCACCACCTCACGAATCGTGTGGTACATGGCCTCAACATAATCATCAATCTCCTGCAGGGCGTAATCCGCAGGCAGCTTTTCCTCCGCGCAGCCCGGGCCGGCTCCGCCGCTTTCACCGGCCGTTCCGGAAGAAACAGGCAGCGTAGTCAGAATCCCGTGCGGATATGGATAGATGCTCTCGGCAATTACCTCACCGCTGTGCACGCAGACCAGCACCGCTCTCGCCGAAAGAGTGCCGTAATCCAATCCGATCACGTATTTAGTTTGCTCCGTTTTGCAGATCGTCTCCACAATACTCTCCATTTCTGCATTTGAATTTACAGGGAACGACATTGGAAATTTGTTATGCCGTTTACGATTTCGCCTGCGGACAATACTTTTCCACGAGTCTGTCTGCTTCCTCATCCAGCCTGCCAATATCCCACATCAACTGCAGGATCGTATAACGGTCGCGCAGCTCTTTGCCGTAGCGGATACTGTCGTGGACATATTCCCGTGGAATGCCGACGTCAGCGGGTATCTTCGCCGCACCCATATCCGCCAGCACCTGATATATTGCGGATGCCTTCGGCGCCGTCCCGGCAAGCGCCTGAATCTGATCCCATTTCTCCTCGATGGCAGTAAGACGCTTCCGTAATCCCGCCGGATCATTTTTCCGGGATTTCTTCTCCAGCTCAATGATCCCTTCCGCACCGTCCCGGTAGCAGCGGCGCATTTCCTGCTCCCAGTCTTCCACGGAAGGACGACCGGAAATATTTTCACGGATCGCGGCGAAATCCGGACGCTCCATCTCTGCCAGCCTGTTATACAATTCCAGCATCAATACCGTGCCGATTCCCACCTTCGTGCCGTGCAGTACCGCCGGAATACCGTCGAAAAGGAACTGCATCTCCCAATAATGCGACTGATGATGCTCCGCACCGGAAGCCGGACGGGAATTTTCCGAAAAGTCCATGGCAATGCCGGAAAGCACGAGGGCCTCCGTAAGCACCGATACGGCTTGGCTGTCGTGAGAGGCAAGCCCTTTCGTGCTCTCCATCGTCTGGTCCACCGCCGTCCGCATGATATCGGCAATGGTGTCACAGTAATATTCATCATTTACATAATGGGAAAGCTTCCAGTCAAGCAGACAGTTATATTTACCGAGAATATCCGCCGCACCTGCTGCCAGCATCTTTAGCGGTGCGTTCGTCATGATCTCCGGATCACAGATGAGCGCCAGAGGCTCCTGTGCCGGAAACGTGATCTTCATATTGTGAAAGATCAGGGGCGCTACTCCGCTCACCAGACCATCCATCGAGGGAGCCGTCGCCACCAGCATGAAAGGCCGTCCGGTAATGTAACTGAAATAGCGGCCGAGATCATTGATCGTACCGGTTCCGATGGAAATGATAAGGTCGGCTTCCCTGTCATTGGCCATGGCGATACTGCCAAGGGCATGTTCGTCGGCTGCCAGATCTCCGTTCTCAGGACTCCTGAGCACGTGGGAAGCGTAACGGATACCGGCTTTTTGCAGCACTTCTTCCGTCTGTTTCCCGGCAATCTCATGTGTATGCGTGTCGGAGATCAGATATGGTCTTGCATATCCCAGCTGCCCCAGAAGAGCCGGCAGCTTTGCAATGGCGCCCGGTTCAAACAGATAGTGTGCGAACAGTGATCTATGCGTCCGCCCACAGCTGCATGAAAAACTGCAGTTTAAATATGGCTCTATTGATCGACTCTGCATTTTATTCCTCTGTTTCCTTTCTTTTCATCCTTTTCTCCATTGAATTTATTCAACTTTTATCCCGTATCTATTATACCTGCGTAAATTGGAATGTTCAATCATTTTTATTGCCGGAAACGGGAATGTGTATGAAACAGGGATGAGCCGAAAAACAGGCCGGAATCCACCGGCCTGCCTGTTAATGCTCAATTATAATTTCCTATCCTTTTCGCCGGATCAGCGTCCCCCGCACATCGAGGATGTTCCCCGCACATCTTCTGGAAAAAAGAATTTCTCCTTCACCCTGTATTTCGATTGGTTCCTCACCACAGTTCAGCAAAACTTCTATCTGTTTGCCTGCCTGATCCAGTTTAATGTATTCTACACACCGTTTCTGAGAATATCTGTGCGGAAAGTCAAAGTACAGGCTTCTGCAGGCATCTTCCTGCATGCGCAGATGGATCAGCGATCTCACCGATGCGATCCTCTCCTGATTCTCATCAGAACCGATCTCCTCCCACGGCATACATCTTCTGCAATCCGGATCGTGAGCTCCCTCCAGGGCGATCTCCGTTCCATAATAAATACACGGACTGCCCGGCATGGTGAATAAGACTGCAAGCTGCTGGTAAAAAATATCCAGATCGCGGCACTTGTTCATCAGTCGTTCCGTATCGTGAGAATCCAGCAAATTGAAAATCACATTATTGTTTTGCTGCATGTACATAGTATAACACCGATTTACCATATACTCAAATTCATCTTTCTCCATTGTCCTGTCCAGAAAGAAATCCTGAATCCCACTCGTCAGCGGATAATTCATGACCGAGTCATATTCATCTCCCTGCAGCCACTGACTGGCATCATGCCAGATCTCGCCCAACAGATAAAGGTCCGGTTTGATACTCCGCAAATGTCTTCTGAGCTCCTTTAAGAAACAATGGGATATCTCATTTCCCACATCAAACCGGATTCCGTCAATATCAAATTCCCGGATCCATTTCTCACAGACCTGACAAAGATACCGGATCACCTCCGGATTGTTTGTATTCAGCTTGGGCATTCTGTCCGTAAAAGCAAAAGAATAAAATCTCCCGTCCCTCGTATCGCCGTGCTTCTCAACGGTATCCCAATCCTGTATCATAAACCAGTCGGCGTATCGGGACTTACTCCTCTTCTCCACCACGTCCTTCCATGGACCGAAATTTATGCCGCAGTGATTAAAAACGGCATCTACCATTATACGGATTCCCAGCGCATGTGCTTCCTCTACCAGTTGGGTAAATTCCTCATTGGTTCCAAAGTGCGGATCGATTTTTGTGTAATCCCGTGTGTCGTATTTGTGAGTGGATTCCGCTTCCATGACAGGGTTTAAATAAATACCCGAAATTCCAAGATCATGCAGATAGGGAAGTTTCTGCCGGATCCCTTCCAGATTTCCCCCGAATCTCTCTTTGTTGGAAACAGGTCCCGTCCTCCATTTTTCGATATCGGCACCGTTTTTCTCAGGCGTTCCGTTGCAAAACCGGTCCGGAAAAATTTGATACCAGACTGTATCATTGACCCAGTCCGGTGTCTTATTTACATCGGCAGGATTCATCCACGGCACGACAAAACACTGCAGCATCCTGCCCGTCATACCGATCTGCTGCTCGGTCAGGAATCCATTTTCGAAATAATACCAGGTTTCCTCCTCTGTATGAAGCTCAAAATAATATTTGCACCGCTTGAACTTCGGCTTCAATGTCGTTGTCCACCACAGATGGTGGTGCAGACGCTTCTTATAGAAAACTTCTTCTTTTTTTCCTTTCCACTGTTCTTTTCCGCCGAGAATACCCCATTCAAACGGATCGCCGTAATATATAAAAACACGCTTCACATCATATCCTGTTTTTAAGTTTACGATCAATTCCTCCTCGTTTAAAGGGTAACTCATCTGTTCTGATGTTTTATGATATACACTTGTAAATTCCATCACTTTCTCCTTTCATTCTCCGTTGGACTTTAGTCTTATTCTTTTTTCCCCAACAGCAGCATACCGACAGGTTCCACGACAGCCGTATCTTCCGTCCTGACCGGATCCTGCCACAAAAAGCTGTCGCTTTCGCTGGCCAACATCTCCCATTCCCCGGCCGGAAGTTTTATCTCCTGCGCATGATGAGTACTGTTATAAACAACACATAAAGTTTCCCACCGGCACGGATATCCTTCACCGACGTTATCAACAGTGACTCCCACAACACCCCTGCCTTTTATATATGTTTTAATCCTGTCCGGTGCATTGCATGTCTTATCAAAAAGACCCGGCAGCCGATCCCTGAGCAGGATCAGGCCCCTGTAGTAATCTGCCATCTCCTGCTCTTCCCAGGCTCTTGCCCAATCCAGCCGGTTGATCGAGATATCCGCATTGTATGAATTATCCAACCCGTTTTTGGTGCGCAGAAATTCTTCACCCGACAGGAAAAAAATCCTGCCAAGACAGGTCATATAGATCCCCACTGCCAGACGATACTGCCGTCTTCTTAACTTTTCATCCCTGGTCGTCTCCTGTAATTTATCCCACAGGGTCTGATTATCATGACACGATAGATAGCTTATGATCTGTGAGGGTGCCTTCACGATTTTTTTCTTTTTGCTCCCCCATGCTCTTATGCTGCTTAAAACAGCATCCTCCAGCCCTTTTCCCCCATTGACAAATCCCGGCTTATTTTTTATGAACACGCAGCCTCTTATCGAATCTCTTATATGATCGCTGAACATGCCGATATTTTCATCCAGCAGACCGATATTTTTGCTTAACGCCTGAACACGCTTATCTTCCATGGCTGTCTCTGCTGCCGTCCATGGCTCCCCGTATATTAACTTCTCCCCTTTTCCATAACGAACATCCAACTCATGTCTTATTTCATTCATCAGGTCAACGTCCAATAATCCCATCAGATCAAATCGGAAACCGTCTATATGATATTCATCCACCCAATACAGAACGGACTCCAAAATATATTTTGAACACATGGGACGCTCACTGGCGACATCATTGCCACATGCGGATCCATTAGAGACCGTGCCATCATCATGAACCCGGTAATAATACCAGGGAGCAGTTTTCTGAAAACAGTTCTCCAAAGAAAAGGTATGATTATAGACCACATCCATAATGACGCGAAATCCCTCTCTGTGAAGCGACTGCACAAGTTCTTTAAACTCTTTGATCCTGATTTCCCCATGATATGGATCGGATGAATAGGAACCCTCCGGTATGTTGTAATTTACAGGATCATATCCCCAGTTAAATTGATCGCCCGACTCCCTTTCATCCACCGAACCGAAATCGTAAACCGGCATCAGCTGAACATGTGTAACGCCCAGTCTTTTCAGCCATCCAATCCCGGTGGCATGTTCGCCGTCATTATGTAATGTGGTCGCCGGACATTGAAATGCACTGTACCTGCCCCTGCATTCCTCGGGAAATCCTCCCGCCTTATCCCATGAGAATTCTTTCACATGCAGTTCATAGATGAATTCTTCGTTCCCGGCGGCCGGAGCCGTATCGTTTTCCCAACCCACGGGATCCGTTTTTTTCAGGTCGATCACCATGCTGCGCTTTCCGTTAACGCCGCATGCCCTGGCATAGGGATCATATGTGAGACATATTTCCTCTTCAATCTGTATTGAAAAATCATAATAGACACCGTGCAGATCTCCCGGAACCTGGCAGAACCAGACGCCCGGATCACTCTCAGCCATTGGATGAACCTCATAAGACGGCACGTCATATCCATCCTGATATAAATGCAAACTGACTTCCTTCGCCGCAGGACTCCAGAGTTTGAAAACCGTCTTTTCTTCTGTCCATACAGCACCCAGATCATTTCCCGCATACTCATATTTCTTTTTAAATTCTGCACTTGCGTAATACTCTTTCCACTGCTTTTTAGTCTTTTTCATTGCTCCTCCATATGGATCCTGCCGCCTGTCCCTGCACGATCCATGAATGTGCAGGCTTTCGCCACACGATATTTTTATGATTGTACTGTGTGATTGATAAAGTTATAGCGATAATATACCTTGTCAGTATAAAAGTAACCTGTACCCTTATTGAACATAACATGTATATTATCGCCAGTGTTATAAATTTATTTACCTGTACTTACATGACTGTACTTACATGACTGAACTTACATATGTTTCTGCTCGATCGCGGCAAATACTCTCAGCAATTCGCCAACACTCCATGCCTGTGCAAAACAGCCTTTGGAAACACCCTGATCGTCCCCGTCATATATTTCTGCAATATGGCCGACACAGCCCTCGCGCAGGGTGGCTTCAATCAATCCGAGCTGTCTTCTTACGGTATTTTTTGCATCTTCGCTGAATCCGTGCACTTTCAAATACGCCAGATAGTATCCGCCCAGCGGGAAGCCCCAGACGGTTCCCTGATGATAGGCCGTATCTCTCGCCCATAACGTCCCGCCGTAAAATGGATGATATTCTTCATCTGACGGGCTTAAAGAACGCAGGCCGTAAGGCGTGTAAAGTTTTTCGAATACCTTATCTACAACTTTTAACTCCTGTTCCGCACTCAACATACCGAAGGCAACCGATACCGCCCATATCTGATTACATCTCACCTGATCATCCGCCTTTGTTCCTGAAACTACATCTTTCAGGCACTCTTCCTTTTCGTTCCAGAACTGCCCGAGGAAGGACTGTCTGACCTTTTCCGCCAGTTTTCCATAGTCGTACACTTCTTCATTTAATAATTTGGAAAACCGTTCCATGATACACAGATCATTGTACCAGTATGCATTGATTTCAACCGGTTTCCCGTGTCTGGGTGTCGGAAGAACATCCCCGATCCTCACATCCATCCATGTCACCTGTTCGAATCCAGAACCGGCCGAGATCAACCCGTCTTCCTCCATCCTGATGTGGAAATCCGTACCCTGCATATACCATTTCACAATATCCTTCATCACCGGAAATGCTTCCCTGACAAACGCCAGATCATCAGATGCATGATAATATTCATACACAGAAGAAATAAAAAGCAGTGAAGCATCTACCGTATTATAATACGGCTGGATATCTCCCTCCGGAAATATATTGGGCATGATCCCGTTTTTGCAGTACTTCATAAAGGTGCGGAAGATATTTTTGGCATCTTCAAATCTTCTCGTAGAGATACAACAGCCTCCCAAAGCGATCATGGTATCTCTTCCCCAATCCTCGAAAAAGGGATATCCCGCGAGGATCGTCTTTCCGCCTGTAGACTCTCTGTCAGAAATATACTGGTCAGCACTCTTTACCAGCTCTTTACCGATTTCGTTCTCAATACCCGAGTTGTCTATAAGACGCATGAGCCGCTCTTTTTCATGGCTTATCATATCATCAATATCGTCAAATCTGTTCTCCATACTGTAAATGATATAATATACGTCTTCATGCTTTGCTTCAACAACAAACGAATGCTGATGATTATGCGCAACGACGCCAACACTTCTTCTGTCGTCCTTTGCATCGTCTGCAAAATACAGATCGTCTATGTATGCCGTCTTGTAAAATGCAGTTTTACCATTCGTCTTATAATATAAGATAAGCCCCTTACTTTCCACAAATGTTTCGGTCGCTTTGAATTCCTGCTGTTCTGACAGTTTTTCGCCTTTTCTTACGAATTGTAAGTATGGTCTCGCATTTACCGTAATCTGTCTGTTCGTGCGGTTCTTGATCTCATATTGAATGCCGACTGCATTGCGACCGTACTGCATAACGACCGTCTTTATGATCTCCACACCGCCAACTTGATACGTCCATACAGGCAGCATGTCAAACCGGAATTCACTCAGATGTTTAAATCCATTTTGATTCTTTGTACAGGTAACGTACTCTTGACTTGACAGATCGATTCTTTCCGTACCGATCTGCAGCGTCTCATCGAGTTTTGTTATCATATGGTATCTGTTATTCGGAGCTTTCAAACACGGCATAAATAACGCGTGATCATTTCTCGCATTGGAACCGATGATCGTCATGGACGAAAATCCGCCTTTTCCGTTGGCCAGCAGATAGCAGGACTCCTGCCCTCTCTGCATTGTCTTAAAATCACTTTTTCCAAACAAAAATTTCATGCAAACACCTCTGATTCCTTACTCTTTAACAGATCCGACCACGATACCTGACACGAAATACTTCTGCATAAACGGATAGATCAACAACAGCGGAATGGTAGAAACCACAATCTTTGCCGAGTTCAGCGTTCTGTTGGAAATCCGCGCAAGCTGCTCAAGTTTATTGGGATCGGTCACTTCGGTAATATCAACATTTAACTGTTGAATGTAGGTCTGTAAGGGATAATTTGCCGTATCGGTAATGTACACCAAAGCCGAAAAATAGTCATTCCAGTGTCCTACGATCGTGAACAGCGTAACGGCTGCCAGGGTAGGCTTTACCACCGGTAAAAACACTTTCAACATGATCACCCACTGGGATGCTCCGTCGATCATGGCCGCCTCTTCCAATGATTTCGGCACGCCACGAAAAGCATTCATCAGCAGAATAACATTCCCCAGCGGTACCGCTCCCGGCAGGATCAGCGCCCAGATCGTATTTGTCAGATTCAGGGAATTCACAACCATAAAGGTAGGGATCAATCCGCCCGAAAACAGCATGGCAAACAAAACGAAAGACATATACACCTTCTGTTTGTTAAAAAAGCTGGGACTCTTGGACAGCGGATAAGCCGTCAAAACAAGTAACGAAATATTGATGGCCAATCCCAGCACCACCCGCAGTACGGAAATCATAAAGGAGCGCCAGAACTGCATATCTCCCAATATCTCCTGATAGGAACTTAAATTCAGGCCAATCGGCAGGATTTTCACCAGGTTGGCCGATACCGCGGCATTATCACTGAGCGATATGGCAACTATATTCATCAAAGGCATCAAACAGGATAATGCCAGCACTCCTACTATAATCCATATGATAATATCAGCAACGATACCACCTGGACCTCTCTTCTCAATCATTTCAACCCCTCCTAAAAGATCCTGTAATCTGTCAGTTTCTTCGCAATCTTATTAGCTGATAACATCAAAATGATTCCCACGATCGAACGCAGTAACCCTACCGCCGTACCAAGGCTGTACTGTCTTTCGACCAGGCCGACACGGTACACCCATGTGTCGATAATATCTGAGGTCTCCATTACCAGAGGATTATATAAGTTGAATATCTGGTCAAATCCGGCATTCAGCACATTCGGAAGATTCATAATGGTCACAAGCATGATGGTCGGCAAAATTCCGGGCAAAGTAATATGCCATATCCGCTTAAAGCGGTTTGCACCGTCGATCGCAGCCGCTTCATATAATCCTGGGTCGATTCCCGATAAAGCAGCCAGATAAATGATCGCTCCATATCCAAATCCTTTCCAGACATCTGTTACGACCAAAACAGAACGGAACCATTTATTACTCGCCATAAATAAAATCGGTTCGATCCCAAACGCCCCAAGCACCGCATTGATCGGTCCGTCGTATGCAAAAATATTAACAACAACCGTTGCTAAAATAACCCAGGAAAGAAAGTTCGGCAGGTATACGATCGTCTGTATGCTTCTCTTCATGAATTTATTTTTGATCTCATTCAGCAGCAGTGCGAATATGATCGTCACAAAGGTACTCAGAATGATCTTACTGACCGCGATCGTGATCGTGTTAATAAAAATCTGCTTGCTGTCCGGCATCTGGAACATGAATTTAAAGTTATCCATGCCCACCCAGGGGGATTTTAAAATCCCCCTGGCCGGCATATAATTCTGAAATGCCATGACAATCCCAAACATTGGTATAAACGAGAATATTATGAGTAAGATCATACCCGGGAGCATCATAAGATGCAAAGCCATCTGGTCTTTCTTACGCTTCATGTTTCCCTCCATTTCTGCGCTGCTTTTTGCGCATAAACGAGTTTGTGGCAAGCAACGCGCAGACACAAATCTCGAGATTGAAAATTTTAATTTTCAATCTTTGCTCCTTCTTATTTTTTGATAGCCTGATTTACTTCTTCGGTGATCTGTTCACCGCCTGTCTTATTCCACGTTTCCACAAATTCGTCAAAATAGTCTACCGGTTTCTCACCTGTTATGATTTTCAACAGCATCTCCTGTTCCATCTTCTCCAGGGTAGGCCACTTCAATGCCATGGACTGTGTACTGCCGAAGAAAACAGGCATCACTCTGTTTACTTCCGTCTCAGCGACAAGGCTTGCACATAACATGGAATTATAAGAAGCCCATCCGGAGGATGTAGATTCTTCTCCGTTTTCAAGACTTTCCAGATATTTCTTACTGTTCAAATAGGTAGTCAGGTCATTCCGGTTCAACTGACTGATATCTCCGCTCTCTAATGCATCGACAACCAGCTTACTGCTTCTCGGGAATCCGTCATAATAATCAATATTCGTCGCAAGGATCGATCCGCCCGCATTCAGCTCACCATAATCGGTCAGTTCCTTATAAGCTTCCTCATCTTTCTCCTGATAACGTGAATAATCAAACTGCATACTTGCTATTTTCATTACCAGTTCCGGATGTTCGAATTCCTTTCTCACTACAACATAACTGCTGTTGGGATTGCCTGAGAACATCGTAACTTTCCCGTCGGAACCAACCGGGCAGATGTAAGGTACCCACTCCGCCTCTTTATTTAAGGACATGCTGTCAGCCACTTCCCATGCACCCCACCAGTTACCGAAAAAGGCTCCGCTCTTCCCGCTGTTGAGAAGACCTTTTCTGTCGTCACCGGTTCTGGTAACAAACTGTTTATCGATCAATCCCTCACTGTACATTTTGGACAGCTGTTCCAGCGCTTCTTTCATTTCAGGCTGTACGGATCCATAAACGGCATTGCCGCTTCCGTCATCGATCCACTGCTTCGGGTATGCACCATAAAGAGTGAAGATATTGTTCGGCATGTAACTTCCGCCGGAATTACCGGCTATCTCCGGATCGATCACCAGACCGGCCGTCTGCCCTTCACCGTTTCCGCCGGGATCCTGTACCAAAAACTGCTGCAGAATATTGTAAATGTCTTCCATTGTTTTCGGTTCTTCAAGATTGCACTTGTCCATCCAGTCTTTTCTCAACCATAAGATCCCCGGTCCGTGTGAGATTTCCGTTGTCGGTAATCCCATCAGTTTTCCGTCAAAAGTTGCCGTCTCCAGACATACTCCGTCATAGGAATCATAGATTTCTTTGATCTTGTCGCTGGCGCAGTTTTCATATACCTCTGTAAGATCTGCGATCAGATCGTTTTCATATAGCTGCTTTAAGGTAGCATAATCTCCCACCACCATAATATCCGGTATTTCTCCGCTGACGATGGCCATAGACACCTTCTGCTCATAGTCGTCACCGTCATTTGCTTCGAACAGGTTCGTATTTTGAATATTCAGTTTTTCTTTTAAATATCGAGTCCATGCATTGTTTACGTCATCATCGCCCTCGTATTCCGTTCCGTCCAGCACATCAAAATTTGTCGCCGTCTTTCCTAATGTGTAGACTACGGTTTCCGGATATTTACCGTAAGGCGTCGTCATGGCTTCCTGCCATGCAGGATCCTCCACGTCTACACTCGCTGTAGTTCCACTCTCTTCCTTGCCACACCCTGCAAGAGACCCTAAAACCATTGCGCTCATCAGACACATGGCCAGCACTTTTTTGATTTTCATAATAATCTTCTCCTTCATCAAACATAATATTTCAGACAGCCAATAAAATTGTTATATCGTTTATTATGATTTTTTCATGAAAATATTTTCCGCGGTAGAAAGGTTGAATAAATTCTCTGATGAGCAATTTATCCAACCAGGAATTTGTGACAAACCGTCACAAATTCTATTGATCGCAGAGCAGAATCTGAAATTCTGCTCGCGTCCTCAGCGTAAAACGCTTCGGAATGGAGGGAAAAATGATCACTGTGGATGGAAGATGCTTATAGCGGGTTTTTTTCCCGGATTTCAGGAGCGGGGTGTCCAGTAATCCCTGATAAAAGCGGGAGCGCTTACGGATATCGTCACCGGAAGCGTTATTCTGCATCTCCATGTCAAACTGACGGTTATGCTCATCCTGTGCCCAGGCATCCAGCCGTATGGCACGTTTTCCTGATTTATTCAGGATCACCTGTTCGACCTGTACTTTTTTCAGCTGTAGATTCGGCTCATCCAGTATGATGCTGAGAACATCTTCATAAGCCCTTTGCACTTTCATCACTGACAGGAACAGGGCGAAGTCGCTTAAGTTGAACTGGTAGTCCGCAGGAAGTACAGGGGCCGGATCGGAGATATTTTGAGTTTCCGGCTGCCGCTGTGACTTTGTGCCTGTCACTGTGTTTTGTAGAGTCGTTTTTTTGGTTGCTGATTGTTGCTGCATGGTTCATCCTCTCTTTCGTTTGGTAGAAAAGTGTTTCGCGCGGCAGAGAGGATGCGCTGTTTACAGTTGATCTTCTCCCCGCAGTGATTCAGTTGTAAGCAAGGAGTTCCTGCAGAGAATACTCTGCACTGATACGGACTTCATGAAAAAAGCTGCAAGTCCGGTAAGATACTGTAAGAATCTTAGATCTGTTTTATAAGGAAGTACTCCTGAGATACGAATCCGCAGAGCGAATTTCGTAAAAGAGCTATACGTAAAAAAGACTTTGCTCATTTTGTTTTTTGCTTGCTTTTATCCTAACACAGGACATAACGTATGGCAAGATTTTTTTGGAGGAAAGGTGAAAGGAACCACCTCTAATGAATTGCTCAGGGCATAGGACAGTATATGTTTTGTATATGCATCCAGGATCGTTGAAAGAAAGGATACTGCCCTGGGGATAGAGGACACCGGGGCAGTGTTTTTTGATAAACGGTGAATTGATTATTCCAGTCCGCGGCTCTTTGCCAATTCCACGGCAATCTGCACGAGTTTCGGCGCGTCTTCCCGGATGACGAACCCTTTGGCTACCTGTTCCTGTGTATGTCTGCGTGCCAACGTCTCGTAGTTTTCCAGAGAACCGTACATTTGCCTCAGCATGTCAGGAGAGAAAGGCTCTTCGTGACCGAAGACAATATTGTATCCGGAGACATTGCAGCCTTCCCGGGAGAGGGGTTCGTTTTCCCTGATAAGGCTGTAGGAGTGGTAGCTTCCGCTTGGAACATCCAACAGACAGGTCCTGACACCACCGATGGAATTGCCCAGAACATCTTTGCAGTTGTCTCCGTGACAGTCTACTTTGATCGGATCGCAGACTGATGGTGCTACGCCGGAATTGATCCAGTAGAAAAGATTACGGAAGGCGGCTGCCATGGGAATTTCGAGCGGGTAATTGTTAGGAAACTCGTGTATACCGTTATATTCCGGCAGGATACCGATGCGGATCATATCAGGATCATTCCGGTAGTAGTCTATCAATGAATATTTGGTATCGTGGCTGGCGCCGGTTATATCATAATGCCTGCAGAGGAAGTTCTCCTCTGATCCATCCGGCCGGCGTAATTTATAGGCATCCATATGACCGTTTTCACTTTCTGTCTGCAGAATGATGCAGGGTTGTCTGACTTCCTTGATAAGGGGAGTACTTTGCCCAATACAGGAAAGCTGTTCGTACTGGTTTATCGGGATCGTGATGTGTCTGGGCGGTCCGGCGGCCAGATAACCGTCATAACAGGGCAGTTCTTCATCATTCATGTAAGCAAACACATTCAGATACCGTATCAGATAGGCCGCACTCTGTGACCAGCCGGTAAGGATGATATTTTGTCGAAAATAGTCTGCCAGCGGATTATCTGTTCTGTCACTTCGCAGAAGACTGGGGAGATCGCGCAGCATATCCCAGAACAACCCGGTCTCATAGGCGATATCCTGGTCTAAGAGAATATCGGGATTAGCCTGTATATCTTCCGCCGTATAGGGCAGGGGTTGTTCGGGTGTAGGATTGGCCCAGGACAGAGCACCATAGCGTTCAGCGTTGAATTCCAGCAGCTTGGCAATGGTATTTGGTTTGCTGGTGATACCGACGTAGATATCACCGTCCCGCAACAGCTTCCGATGACTTAAGATCCACATCCGTTCAATTTCAAAGGAAGCGGTGGGATTAATGATTTCTACTACCGTATTGCCGCTGCATTTTGCAGAATCCTCCGGGGCACGGACGATGATTCTGTTTATGTAAGGAGCATCTGCGAAGCGGATACTGATACTTCCATCTGCTTGTGTCTGGTAGACGTTAGCTGTGCCGTGCAGAAAGTATTCCTTTTCAGTGTAACCTGTATTGTCCAGGACGCCGTATCGTGCGGCACTGGAAAAGGGATAGTTTTGTTTCGTAACAGGTATTTCAATTACGTTTGTGATAGCCATAAGATTCTCCTTTCGATCGTTACATTATCCTTTGACAGCTCCGGCAGTCAGACCGGCGATGATATATTTCTGCAGGCAGATATATACGATCATCATCGGTATGATGGAGAAGAGGAATGAGGCAAAAGCCAGGTTATAGTCAAAGGTGTAGGATGATTTAAAGTTGTACTGATATAGAGGCAGCGTCCAGTTTTCTGCGGACTTGTTCAGGAGCAGCAAGGGCAGCATGAAGTCGTTCCAGATCCATAGTACATCCAGGATGACTACCGTGATCGTCATGGGTTTGGCCAACGGAAATACGATGCGGAAGAAAGTTCCGCTGGTGCTGCAGCCGTCAATGATGGCGGCTTCCTCCAGTTCCAGTGGGATGGATTTATAGTATGCCACGAAGAGAAATACGCCTTGTCCTAAGGCAAACGCCGTATAGACCAGGATCAGGCCAAACTGATTCTGCAGTCCGAGGCGGGAGGTGAGTTGCGTTAAGGGAACCATCAGAACCTGAAACGGAGCAAAAATGGATAACAGGATCAGAACATAGATTACCGTGAAATATTTGTGCCGCGCCATAGTGCGTGCAATGGCATAGGATACCATGGGAACTGTAAATGCAATCAAAGTGATGCTGATCGCGGTGATCAGTACGGAATTGGTCACATAATGGCTAAAGTTAGGGTCACTCATGACACTTTGGAAATTTCCAAGGTACAGGCTCCGTGGAAGGGAGAAAAAGTTGGCTGTTGACTCTTCGGCAGTCTTAAAGGCGGTGACAAAGGTCACATAAATCGGAAATATGATGATAAAAGACATCAGAATAAGGAATATATAGCATCCGAACTTTGCAGGATAATTTTTTTTCATAGCTGACCAACCTCCACTTTGGAACTGATTTTCTGGTTAATGGCTGAGATGACGGCAATAATAATCAACAACAGTACGGCATAGGCGGAGGCAAGCCCGGCTTTGGAATCGGAGAATGCCAGCTGATAGATCAGGACGCCGGCGGATTCGGTGGAACGCATGGGGCCGCCATCGGTCATGGATTTGATGAAGTCGAATATCGTCAATCCGCTTTTTAGTACCATGACAAAGGCTACGTTGATGGTGGGAAGCATAAATGGGATGGTAATGTTTTTAAATTTTACCCAGGCGTTGGCGCCGTCAATGCCGGCTGCTTCATACAGGTCATTTGGCACATTCTGAATGCCGGCGAGCAGGATGACAAAGGGGGTTGCTGTTCCCTGCCATACGTTTACCATGATGACGCCCCACATGGCGGTTTTAGGATCGCCCAACAGATTCTGGGAGAGAAAACCGATATTCAGCGCCTGGCCGACCATGGGCAGCACACGGTACATGATCTGGTTGAAGGTCAGACCGATAGTGACTAAGGAAAGTACGGCCGGGAAGAAGATAACGGAACGGAATACGGTCTTTAACCGGTTAGATACCATATAGGTCAGCATCAGAGTCAGGGTCATGGATAACAGCATGACGATCACAACCAGCGCAATGGTATATTTGCCTGTAAAAAAGAGTGAATTTAACAGGCGTTTGTTGGTGAAAAGTTCTATAAAATTTTTGAATCCTACGTATTTATAGGTTTGGGCAAGGCCGTTCCAGTCCGTCAGGCTGTAGTTGAAGCCCATTAGGATGGGCCAGCAGAAGAACAGCAAATACAGTCCTAATGGTATAATTGTCCAGCCCAGCATGATCTTGTATATGCGATTCAGATCTGAATCTGTGGCCGAGTGTACTGAGGATTTTTGACGCTGAAGCCAGAGAGCTGGGATATTCGATCGGTATCACATATGTTGCACCGGAGGATGTCAAAGAAGCAGTGGCAGCCTGTAATGCTCCGGAGGTTGCAGGAGTCTTACTCTATGCCACAGAAATGAGGGAGGAGGATTTTGCTCCTTTTCGTGCGGTTCGCAAACCGCTTGTGGTCTACGATCATGTCTGTAGTCCACGGCATCACTGTGTGGTGGCGGATAATGAGGACGGTACAATGGAGTTGACCCGATATCTGATACGGATGGGCTGCAGAAGGATTGAGTATCTGGCGCATAAACATTATATCTATAATTTTGAACAGCGCCGAATCGGGTTTATTGGCAGCATTCATCTAATGGGATTAGAGAGAGAGGCCTGCCCGATTCTCTATGCTGGATATGGGATCTCTGATGTGGAAAGCTACATGAAGGAGTGGCTGAAAGAACACCCGTTGCCAGATGCTTATATCATGGAAAATTATCAGGTTTCCATCGGATTGATGAGAGCGCTGAGGGAACTGAACATTAAGGTCCCGGAGCAGGTATCCTTGATCGGGATTGACGAAGTGCCGGACTATATGACGGACAGATTGAAGATAACCTGTCTGCATATTGACCATACGAACAGGGCACAGGTTGTAATACGGCAGCTTGTCCAGGAGATCAGAGATCCAAGTCATATAAAATTGAAGATTGTATCCCGTAGCAGATTGGTCGAAGGTGACAGTGTGCGTAAATGCAATGAATAACAAGAGACTTTGAAAAATGGAGGAAAATTTGAATGTATAACTTTAAAGTTCCTGAACAAAAACGAGTGAGGCTGATCATTCATACAGATTGTAAAAACGAGGCGGATGATCAATATGCAGTGGCGCATCAGCTTTTGACGCCTAAGTTTGATGTGAGAGGGATCGTTGCGGGACATTTTGATATAGGTCAGAACAGATATCCGCAGGGGAAAACGACGAAGGCCAGTTATGATGAAGTACTCAAGGTACTGCAGCTTATGCATTTGGAAGGCCGGTATCCGGTCCTGATGGGAGCGACGACAGGGCTTGAGGATGACAGGACGCCCATCGTTTCGGAAGGTGCGGCATTTATTATTGAAGAGGCGATGAAAGAGGATGATCGTCCTCTGTACATTGGCCTGCAGGGGGCGATTACGGATCTCGCTTCGGCTATCCTTATGAAACCGGAGATCTGCAGCCGCATGACGGCAATCTGGATCGGCGGCGGCATTTATCCGCAGGGGGGACGGGAATTTAACTTATTTCAGGATATTCACGCGGCCAATGTTGTGTTTCGATCCGCTATGCCGTTATGGCAGGTGCCGATGGATGTCTACAAGCAGATGTCGGTGACGCTTGCGGAATTACAGGTGAAGGTAAGTCCTTATGGGAAGATCGGCAGATATTTGTTTGAACAGATGGTGGATTTTAACGAGGAACGTGGAGATGACTTATCCTGGCCTCATGGGGAGACCTGGGGACTTGGTGATCAGGGCGTGATAGCGGTCCTGATGGAGGAAGCGGAAAAAACAAGTATCTATGATGAAATAGAGGCTCCCTGCTTTGATCTTACAGATGGTCATTATATATATGAAAAGGGTAATCGAAAGATTAGAGTATATCACACACTGGATTCCCGATTGACACTGGAAGACTTTTTCTGCAAACTGAGGTTGCATTACCCAACTCAGGAAAGTTGATCTGTGGCAGAAAGAATGAAATGTTTGGGAGAACGGAATTTATGCTGTTGTTTCCGGCTGGGGAATAGGAGCGTCGGGGAAGGAATAATTTGCAGGGGAATTTCGGCTGTGTTACAATTAGCTCAGGAATTGAGTAGTGCTATGCAGGAGAGTGATGGTTGTTATGCGGAAGGAGGACATGACCGTGAAGAATGCGAACAGGATGTACGCTGCAGCAGGGATGGTTTTACCATGGATTACATTGAGCCTGCTGATCGGAGTTTCTACTTATTATTGTGAGCTTTTATGGCTGAGAATAGTCTGTATATTGGTTGCAGTATTGAATGGAAGCGTTATGCTCAGACTGGCAAGGGAAGTTTTCAGGATGAGCAGAGAGAAGGCGGAAGAGGGTGTCTGACGGATTCGGCTATGCCGGGCAGGACAGGGACGTTTCCGATTTGGAGTCAAAAAGTCAAAATTGTGTAGTTTTCCGCCAAAATAGTGGAAGTGTTTCCATAAACAGGGATATATAATGTATTTATAGGAATAAGGCAGGTGTCCGGAGGATGGCAGAGTTTTGAAAGTTGAACCGGCGGCCTGTATCGTGGAAATATGACAGGAGGAAAAGACATGATTCAGAAGTATGTATACGGAAAACCATTTACAACGGAAGCCGTAGTGGAAGAGGTGACGGTGGGTACAGGTGCACCGGCTTATGGATGTATTGAGGCAGAGCAGGGATTTTGCTTTACCTACAAGATGGAAGAGAACGATATCGTGTATGGCCTCGGGGAGGCCAACAGAGGGCTGAACAAGCGGGGCTACTGCTATACCAGTGACTGTACGGATGACCCGAACCACACAGAAGACAAGCGTTCCTTATATGGTGCGCACAACTTTATCGTCGTGGCAGGCAGGGAGACATTCGGCCTGTTTTTCGATTATCCGTCAGCGATCACTTTCGATATCGGATATACGAAGGCAGATACATTACAGGTGTCATGCGAAAATGCGGACCTGAATCTGTTTGTGATCGATGGGGATTCCCCCTATGATATTGTGAAGCAGTTCCGCGGCATTATCGGCAGAAGCTATATCCCGCCCCGGTATGCTTTCGGTTTCGGGCAGAGCCGCTGGGGATATAAGACGAAGGATGACTTCCGCAGGGTGGCGGAGGGATATCGGGAGAGCGGTGTGCCGCTTGATATGGTCTATATGGATATTGATTATATGCAGAACTTCAAGGATTTTACCCTGAACGAGGAGAATTTCCAGGATTTCCCTGCTTTCGTGCAGGAGATGAAGGAAAAGAATATCCGTCTGATCCCGATTATTGATGCAGGTGTGAAGGTGGAAAAGGGGTATGACATTTATGAGGAAGGCGTGAATAACCGCTACTTCTGTCAGCGTGAGGACGGCAGTGATTTCGTGGCGGCGGTTTGGCCCGGGGATACGCATTTCCCGGATGTGCTCAATGAAGAGGCGCGGCAGTGGTTTGGTGATAAGTACCGGATTCTGACTGACCAGGGTATCGAGGGATTCTGGAATGACATGAATGAGCCGGCGATCTTCTATTCCCAGGAGGGGATAGCGGAGTTGAAGGCAGCGCTGCGGGATTTCCTGGATAATGAGAACGGCGATGGCATCACAGCCGGGGAGATGGCTGCGGATAACAGGAATAAGGGAGAAACCGGTGAAGAAAATGCTGCAGAAAGCGGCAAGAAACGTTTTGCCGGACCATCTGTATGGCCGCTGATGTGGAAGATCGGCAGCTTGGCTAACAGCAAGGAAGATTACAGGCGTTTTTATCATAACACCAGGGATGGAAGGGTGCGCCATGACAAGGTGCATAATCTATTTGGTTATTATATGACGAGAGCAGCTGGAGAAGCTTTCGAGCGGATTGACCCGGACAAAAGATTTCTGATGTTCTCCCGGTCCTCTTATATCGGTATGCACCGTTATGGCGGCATCTGGACCGGCGATAATAAGTCCTGGTGGTCTCATATTCTGTTGAATCTGAAAATGCTGCCGTCTTTAAATATGTGCGGGTTCCTGTATACAGGGGCGGATTTGGGCGGATTCGGCGCCGATACGACAAGAGATATGCTGCTGCGCTGGCTGGCGCTGGGCGTATTTACACCGCTGATGCGTAACCACGCGGCACAGGGAACGAGGGAGCAGGAATGCTATCAGTTTGAAAATATTGAGGACTTCCGGCATGTGATCGGTGTACGGTACCGCCTGATCCCGTATCTGTACAGTGAGTATATGAAGGCAGCATTAAATAACGATTTATATTTTAAACCACTGGCTTTTGTGTATCCGGAAGATGCCATGGCAGTACAGGTAGAGGACCAGATGATGCTGGGAGATGAGATTATGATTGCTCCGGTCTATACCCAGAATGCGAAGGGGCGTTACGTGTATCTGCCGGAAGAGATGAAGTTCGTCAAGTTCCTGCCGGACGGCACGATTTCGGAGGAAGTTCTGGGGAAGGGACACCATTATGTGGAGATCGCCCTGAACGAAGTGCCGTTATTCATCCGCAGCGGAAAGTGTATCCCGCTGGCAGATGCGGCTGAGTATGTGGAGGCGCTTGACACAGAACATATGACAATGCTGGGCTTTGCAGGGGCGGAATATATGCTGTATGAGGATGACGGTATGAGCAGGAATTATCAGAAGCCGGAGGCGTACAGGAGACTCGGTATGTAAGAGATCAGTAAAGATGGTTTGACGGTGAGCGGCAGGCATGAGATTTGTTTTGAATCTCGCGCCTGTTGTTTTTATGATAACAGCAGATTTTTTACAGAAAGGATTGTGGACGGTTAAGAATAATTGTGCTATGCTGGAACAAAATAAGAGATTTCGGGGTACAGGAGGAAAGATTGAAAAATATGAAATCATTTAACAGAATTTTGTATGGCGGGGATTATAACCCGAATCAATGGCCAAGAGAGATCTGGCAGGAAGATATGAGGATGTTCAGGCATGCACACATTAACAGCGCCACAATAAATGTATTTTCCTGGGCGAAAATACAGCCTTCTGAGGAAGAATATGATTTCTCGGAGCTGGATGATATCGTAGATATGCTTAGTAAGGAGAACTATGATATCGTGCTGGCCACTTCCACTGGAGCGCTTCCGGCATGGATGGCGAAGCGGTATCCCGAGGTGGAACGGACAGATTATCAGGGAAGGCGCCATAAATTCGGACACAGACATAATGCCTGCCCGAATTCTCCCGTTTATCAGAAATATTCGGCCAGGCTGGCCGGCAAACTGGCCGGACGGTACGGGAGTAATCCGCATATTAAGTGCTGGCATATCAATAATGAGTACGGCGGAGAATGCTATTGCGAGAACTGCGAGAAGGCGTTCCGGGTTTGGCTGAAGAAGAAATACGGCACGCTGGAAGCATTGAACAGGGCGTGGAATATGGAGTTCTGGGGACATACTGTTTACGATTGGGATGAGATCGTACTGCCCAATGTTCTGGGTGACGGCATGGAGAATGACCGGACGGCATTTGCCGGTATCTCTCTGGATTACAGGCGGTTTAATTCGGACGGTATGTTAGCCAATTTTATCGGTGAACGGGATGCTATCCGGGAGTTTGACCGGGAGACGCCGGTCACGACCAATCTGATGGGTACATTTAAGGGGCTGGACTATTTCAAGTGGGCGAAGGAGATGGATATTGTCTCATGGGATAATTATCCCAGATATGATACGCCCTGGAGTGAGACGGCCATGTGCCATGACCTGATGAGAGGCCTGAAAGATGCCCCCTTCATGTTGATGGAACAGACGCCCAGCCAGCAGAACTGGCAGGCGTATAATTCTCTGAAACGGCCGGGACAGATGCGTGCGCAGAGCTACCAGACGATCGCGCATGGAGCCAATACGATTCAGTTCTTCCAGCTTCGCAGGAGCGTCGGCGCCTGTGAGAAATTTCACGGCGCAGTGATTGCCCATGCGGGGACGGAAGAGACACGGGTATTTCGTGAGGTTTCCCAGCTGGGATCGGAATTGGAAAGACTGGGCGATGCGGTGCTGGGCAGCCGCAACGAGGCGCAGGTGGGAATTCTGTTTGACTGGGACAACTACTGGGCGCTGGAATATACCAGCGGACCGACCATCGATCTGACTTATGTAAAACATATTCATGAGTATTATAAGTATTTCTATGACAGGAATATTGCCGTAAATATGATTCCCTGTGACGCAGATTTCAGCAGGTATCAGCTGATTGTCGCGCCGGTTCTCTATATGGTGAAGGACGGGGTGGCAGAGGCATTGGAAGCGTTTGTGGAAAATGGGGGCACTTTTGTGACCACCTATATGAGCGGTATTGTAGGACAGTCGGATAATGTACATCTGGGCGGTTATCCGGGACCACTGCGGAAGCTGGCGGGTGTGTGGGCGGAAGAGATCGATGCTCTGGCGCCGGAACAGTACAATGAGGTGGTTATGAATAATGGAGCGGTCTGCCGATGCGGTCTTGTGTGCGATCTGATGCATCTGGAAGGGGCCGAAAGCCTGGGTGTATATGGCAGGGACTTCTATCAGGGTATGCCGGCAGTGACCAGAAACAGATTCGGAAAAGGGCATGTTTACTATGTAGGCACGCATATGGAAGAACAGGGGCTTTGCGGTATTCTGGAACAGGCGGTGGTGGATGCGGAAGTGAAGAGCATAGCTGCAAACGGAGACGGTCTGGAGATTGTCTGCCGGACTACGGGAGAAGACAGAATCTATTTTGTCATGAACTTTACCGATCAGGAGAAGCAGATGCCGACGGCCTTTCTGGGGAAGAAGGATCTGTTGTCAGACAGGATCGTGACAGCGGAAACCGTCTTGAAGAAGTATGATGTGTATATCATCAAAGAATAGAGGTCTTTCATACTCTGATATTAAGAAGGAAGTAGAAGTTACAGATTAACAGGTATAGAAAAAAGTTATAGATTAAAAGTCACAGATGCATGAACAGCAGCTGTGACTTTTTTTGGGCAGTGGAGAGTGAAACTGCCCGCATATACGAGGTCGGCTCTGTTAGTAATGATATTTCTTCCGCTTGAATAACAGAAACAGGACAGCAACTATAACGGCTGCTGTTTCTGCTGCCGTAATAGAGATCCAGATGCCGTCCAGGCCCAGGAACAGGGGCAGGAGCAGCACGGCCAGGATCTGGAAAACCAGCGTCCGCAGGAAAGAGATCAGGGCGGAAGTAAGGCCGTCTCCCAGGGCGGTAAAAAAGGCGGAGCCGAAGATGGCGAATCCTGCAAACAGGAACGAAAAGGAGAAGAGGAAGAAGCCCCGCAGTGTCATTGCCAGAAGCGTCTGATCATATCCTACAAATAACAGGGAGAGTGGCTTTGCCAATGCTTGTGACGCCAGGAACATAAGGAGGGAGAATACACCTGTTATCATAAAGCTTTTCTTTAACAATCCGCTCAGTTCATTATAATTGCCCGCACCGCTGTGGTAGCCGACCACCGGGGATACTCCCACGGAGAAGCCGATGAAGGCGGCCAGAAAGATCAGATTGACATACATAAGCACACCGTATGCGGCAACGCCGTCCTCCCCGGCATATTGTAACAACTGAATATTGTACAGCATGCTGACAATGGAGGCAGAGATATTGCTCATCAGCTCCGAGGAGCCGTTGACACACACTTTCATAAGCGCTGTACCGTCAAATTTTGCCTTTGTCAATCGCAGCAGGCTGGTGTTGGGCCGGGCGAAATAGAGAAGGGGAAGCAGGCCGCCGACACATTGACCGATGGCTGTGGCAGCTGCTGCACCCTGCAGACCCCAGTGGAATATGATGATAAAAAGAGCATCCAAAAGAGCATTGGTCAGTCCCGCAGCTATCGTAACGTAGAGTCCCAGCTTCGGTTTTTCTGCCGTGGCGAACAGACACTGGAATTCGTATTGCAGAATATAGGCGGAAACCGCCGGAAGAATGATCTTTCCATAAGTGATACAGTCCTCCAGCATCTGTCCTCTGGCGCCAAGTAAGGACAGAAGAGGGCGCAAAAATAACAGCCCTGCTCCCGTCAAAACAATACCGCATGCTATGGAGACATAGATCAGCATGGAAAAAAGCTGGTCTGCCTTTTCCTTATGGCCCGCACCCATTGTGATGGCGATCAAAGCGCCGCCGCCGGTGCCGAACATGAAACCCACGCAGCCCAGGATGATCAGCACGGGCATAATAAAATTGACGGCTGTGAAGGCTGTTTTTCCTACAAAATTGGAGACGAAAAATCCATCAACGACACCGTAGATGGAAGTAAAGATCAACATGATAATGGATGGGGCCGTAAAACGTAACAGGCGTTTACAGTCAAAATGGTCTGATAATTGTATCATAGGTTCAGGCGCTCCTTTCAGGGTTTTTGGCGTTGCTTTGTATTTCTGCGGACAGCAGGTTATCTGTCCGCCGGTTTGCCGGCATGATTGCGCAGGTCACGCAGATAGGCTTCCGTCAGTTCGATGTATCTCTCCACATCTTCCGGCGGCCAGGAGGCGAAGATCTCGTTTTCCATCGCCAGAACCTGGCATGCGGTCTGCTTTGCCATGTGCTTTCCGGTGTCTGTCAGGCAGACATTTTTATTTTTGGGGCCAAGCGGTTCCAGATAGATAAAACCTTCCTTTTCCAGCTTACGCAGGGCGGAATTGATCGTTTGCTTACTGAGGCCGGTAAGACGGCAGATCTTCTGTAACGGACAGTCGGCTCCATTGTCGCAGATGGTATAGAGGATGCGCATCACACTGTCTGACAGACCTAAATTGGTGGATATTTCGTGGTAGGCAGCGTCGATTTCTCCGACCAGATAGTTATAGCGTTTCAGTTTTTGGGAAAGGTTGTCGGACATGGTCATTCTCCTTGTACATGAAAAGTTTATTCTGCATATAAGGCAGCAGCAGTTATCGTGAATTACACCACTTGGTACGAAATCGTACCATAGGAAGCATTATAGTATGATTTCGTACTATTGTCAAGCGGTAAGCTGCGCCTGCTTTACATGACTGACATTGGCGGCGAACTGCAGTAATTGCTTTCAGGATGAGAGGCTGGATTGGTTTTGTCGACTTGCGTCTTTTCGGAAGAACATGATAAAATGAAAAAGCTGGAAATCAGTTTAACGATATACAGCATATCTGGTATGAGGGAATTCTACAAAAGTACAAAGAGGTGATGTTTTATGCAATCTACTGATTTTTCTAAAGGTAAGGTATGGCAGAATATTGTGGCGCAGGCCATACCGCTGATCCTGGCGCAGATGGTGCAGCTTCTGTATAATGTGGTGGACCGTATCTATATCGGTCATTTGCCGGGAGCGGACAGTATGGCTCTGACAGGGATCGGCCTGGTGTTTCCGCTGACTACGCTGATCGCGGCCTTTACCTTTCTTTTCGGCACGGGCGGTACGCCGCTTTTTTCCATCGCCAGAGGAGCGAAGCAGGAGGAGCGGGCGGGAAAGATACTGGGCAATACATTTTCGCTGTTGCTTTGGACATCGGTTATATTGTTTCTGTTCTGTTATGTGCTGCGCAGGCCGGTGCTCTATCTGTTCGGCGCCAGCGACGCTTCTTATCTGTATGCGGATGCTTATCTGCGGATCTACCTGTTAGGAACCCCTTTTACCATGCTGGCCACAGGGCTGAACGGTTTCATCAATGCACAGGGATTCCCGCGGATGGGAATGCTGACGACGCTGATCGGAGCGGTGCTGAATCTGGCGCTGGATCCTCTGTTCATCTTCGGCTTACATATGGGAGTGGGCGGCGCGGCACTGGCAACGGTGCTGAGTCAGGCCGTTTCCTGTATCTGGGTGCTGCTGTTTCTGACGGGAAAGAGGGCGCTTCTCCCTGTTAAGAAGAAGAACCTGCGGATAGACGGCAGGTTGGCAAGGGAGATTATGGCGTTGGGGATGTCCGGCTTTATCATGCAGGGGACCAATTGTCTGGTGCAGGTGGTATGCAATGCGACGTTAAAGACTTACGGCGGTGACCTTTATGTGGGGATCATGACGGTGATCAACTCCGCCAGAGAGATTCTGTCTTTGCCGGTCAGCGGCATTACCAGCGGCGCGCAGCCCGTGCTGGGGTATAATTACGGGGCGAAGAAGTATGACAAGGTACGGCAGGGCATTCGCTTTACGACGATTCTGGGTGTTCTGTATACCATGCTGGCATGGCTTTTGGTGATCTTAAGCCCGCATCTGCTGTTGTCCATATTTACGGAGGATGGGGCGATGATTGAGGCCGGCGTGAGTGCGCTGCGGTTATATTTTTTCGGGTTTTTCTTTATGTCTTTCCAGTTTTCGGGGCAGGCGGCGTTTACTGCGCTCGGCTATTCCCGCCATGCGATCTTTTTCTCCCTGTTGCGCAAGGCAGTGATCGTTGCGCCGCTTACGCTGCTTCTGCCTAAGCTGGGACTCGGCGTGAACGGGGTGTTTCTGGCGGAGCCGATCTCCAATGCCATAGGAGGGCTGGCCTGCTTTGTGACGATGTATTTTGCACTTTACCGGAAATTGAAAGCGGATACTTAGTAAGAAACGGATGTTATGACAGGGCGGAAGCATGGCTTCAACAGACAAGGCGTGTATGACTTTGTCAATTGCAGGTAGAAATGGAAACAACAGGATAAAGGTTTGAATCAGAGGGATCGGGGAAGCTTTTTCCGGTTGACAAGTCCTGCAGTATGAGCGCGGAGAAGGAACGGTGGCTTTGACCTGTAAGAACACGGGCGCAGAAGAGACTCATGTAGATGTTCCGGTCCTTTACTATATGGGGTATGTGGCCAGGGATTCCAGGACGGAAGAGCAGCTGACGGTTCGGCCGGCCGACAATCAACGTGTCTGTGTGATCCTGCCGGCTGGTTACGAGGGCAGCTTTGTCGTGAAGTATGAGGCTCCCTGGTACTGGAGAATATGCGAGCTGATCTGCGTCGCGGCGTTTGGCGGTCTGATTTGTGCATTTGCGCTGTCTTACCGCAGGCAGCATGGATTTATTGTTTAAGATATCCTTAAGATGATTGAGCTTTGGATAAAAAAGTGATAATTTTAATATAGAAACTGTAAGAATATTTTCCAGAGTAACTGTAACAATAACTACATCAGAAGAAAAAGGGATGGGTGTACGGATGAAGAGTAAGCTGTATTATGTACTGTATTTTTTATATGCCATTGTTGTGGCGTTTGTTCTTTATTTGAACGGTGTGTTTACCGGGGAAGAGATTTCGCTTGTGAATCTGGTGATCAATATCGGATTTTTGGTTATAATTGGGATTCTTTTTGCCATATCTTCCATCAGCTTCGGCAGGCTTAACAGAGTCACTTATGATCTGGAAGAGGCGGCCTTCCGTCTGCAGAAGCAGTATAAGGAGGCGGAGGGAAAGAACCTCTGGGGAAATTATAAGGATAATGCCAAGGTTTTTGAGGAGGAAGAGTTACAGGCGGCGTTTGATAAGTACAGGCTGCGTGTAAAAGGGGCCAGGTCGAAGCGGGGAGCGGGTGTTTCCTGTGATCTGGAAGAATATATCAATGAGGATCTTCTGGACAGAGTGGGCATGAATTTCTTTAATTCCGGTGTTTCCGGGACGCTTACGGGCCTGGGGATTCTGGGGACGTTTCTTGGTCTCTCCATGGGGCTGGGAGCGTTCAGCGGGGATGATATTTTTACGATCTCCGATAATGTAGGTTCCCTGCTTTCTGGTATGAAAGTAGCGTTTCACACGTCGGTATATGGTATTTTCTTTTCACTGGTATTTAACGTGGTCTACAGGAGCATCATGTCGGATGCCTACGAGGTATTGAATGAATTTCTGACGGTGTTCCGTCAGACCGCGCAGCCGAATGCTGTAAAAGAGGATGACAGTCTGGCCACAATGCTCATTTATCAGGCGGGGATGGCAAATTCTTTAAAACAGATGCTTGATATGATGAAAGGAAACGCGATGGAACAGACAGAAGGCGTGGAACGCATCGTGGATAAATTTACAGAGCAGATGCAGACAGCCCTGGATGCAGATTTTAAGAAGCTCGGGAATGCATTAAAGAAGGCGGGAGAGTCACAGGCTGCCAGTGCGGTAAATGCGGCGGAAATGGTGGAAGCGGTCACGGTCCTGGTGGAGGTGAACCGCAATGTGCAGGAGGCGCTTGCAAAGGTCATGGAAAGGCAGGAGGTTTTTGCAGGACAGCTTGCGGAGCAGAAGAAAATGCTGGCGGATGCGTGCAGCGACATGAGTGACGAGATCAGCAGCCAGATCTACACATTTGAACAGATGAGGAATTTGTATGAAAAATAAACGAAGGAACAGGGAAGCTTTTGCGGAGCACAGTTATTGGCAGTCTTATTCGGATATGATGGCGGCGCTTCTGTTGATCTTTATCCTGATGATTGCGATTACGCTTGCCATATACAGACAGAAAACGAACGATCTGGATCAGACAAGGCTGGAGCTTGACACAGCGCAGAGTCAGTTGGATGAGACGATAGAAGATCTGGAACTTTCCAAGACGGAACTTGAGAAGTCGAATGAGGAGCTTGCATCGTCTTTGGCACAGCTGCAGCAGGCTTATGAGCAGGCGGCCTTGACGCAGGAAGAACTGGATAACGCTTATCTGGAGATAGAAAATGCCAGGCAGGAGCTGACGACAACAAAACAGGAGCTGCAGGATATCGTTGGCATTCGCACGGATATCATTGGAGCGCTGCAGTCAGCATTCAGTAATTCCACGATGAAAGTGGATGCTCAGACAGGTTCCATTACGTTTTCTTCCGATGTGCTTTTTCGTTATAACAGTTCTTCGCTGACCACGGACAGTAAGGAGACGTTGAAGAATATCATTCCGATGTATCTGGATGTGCTGCTGCAGGATCAGTTTCGCGCTTATATTGCCGAGATTATTATTGAGGGACATACGGATACGGACGGCAGCTATCAAAGTAATATGGCGCTGTCTTATGCGCGTGCCAATGCCGTGGCAGATTTCTGTCTGAACAAAAGAAACGGGCTGAGTGAGGAGGAAATCGAGCAGCTGCAGGAAATTCTTACCGTCAACGGCAAATCCTGGAGCAACCCGGTCTATGAGAAGGATGCTTCCGGCAATTCCACGCAGGAGGTGGATATGCCGGCGTCGAGAAGAGTGGAGATCAAATTCCGGCTGAAAGAAGATGAAATGATCGAGAAGATCGCAGGGGTTTTGGAGCAGGGATAGGAACAGTACAGGAGAGTTTTTTAGTGAAAACAGGGAACAGACAGATAAAATGTTTCCTGGATTATTGGAGCTGTCAGTAAACAATAAAGGACAGATATCAATTTCTCCTTTTTGATAATTGGAATTCAAAAAGAAGCAGGACAGTCAATGAAACACTTGCTTCTTTTAGTTGTTTGTGTTAGCATGTAACCGTTGAACAAAGAAATCATTATTTCAGAAAGATAAGGAGGGCGCACTATGCAGAAAAATACAACAATCCATAACAGAATAATGCAACTGATAATCAAAGGTATGTCACTGCGTGCGTCTTTCAGATAGTCCTGTTTTGTTGCGCCAATAGAAAGTTTCGATAATAATAAGATTAGATCTTTTCTATTATTTACAGGCTGTATAGATAGTGAAAGAGTAGTCAGCACCTTTGGGGTGCTTTTTTTGCGCCCATTTTTACAGAGAAAA